>Ga0334885_1001303_pt1 | contig 31786 bp, 20 predicted proteins | sample GraSluR1_MG_8_FD_207233 | JGI IMG/M metagenome (GOLD analysis project Ga0334885, IMG submission 207233) | Sludge microbial communities from methane-producing bioreactor in Wageningen University, Netherlands - Granular Sludge_31_05-R1 | ecosystem: Engineered > Bioreactor > Anaerobic >...
CTCCCCTGCTGCTCGTACAGCTTCCGACACTCGCTGCATTCGCAGAAGTGGGCCACATCCCCGAAGTGCACGGGGTAGTAGTCCTGGTCGGGATGGGCGGCGATCCACTCCAGGACCTTGTCGGTCATGAGCCAGCGCAGCTCGGGGTTGGACAGGCAGTGCTGCTGCACCGCCGGATCGACCCTCTTGCGTTCCCCGCCCAGCTCCGCGAAGTACTCCGGATGGCTGTCGAAATGGTCCTCGGCCCGGACCAGGAAGCCCATGGTGTGGTGCCAAAAGCCCCCCGGGGGAATGGCCATCATCTTGGGGACATCCACCTCGCCCACCCTGGCCGTCCACTCCCCGGGCGACAGGCCCACCTTCATCGGCGCCACGGTGCCCCACATGGCCCGCCACTCGAAAGCCGGGCTATCGGTGATCTCCAGCGGCGCCTGTAGACGCACCTCGCCCGGCGGCGGAACGACCTCCAGATCGGTGGCGTAGAACCGGCACCCCAGGTGCTGCAGGAAGCGATACACCGCGTAGGTCGTCCCCCGGTAGCCCCCACCCACGAGCAGGGCGTTCCCGTCCCTGGCCCGGACGAGGAGGTCGTCGGGACCCATCGCCTTGACCTCGCGCGTCCGATAGAGCCGGTGCCGGCGCGCCTCCCGGACGGCTCCGACGTAGATCACGCCACGCTCCGGCAGCTCCTGCTCGCCGGCGGTGACCAGTTCCAGTGGGCCGCCGGTCATTCTCGTCAGATAGGTCTGCAGCTCCCCGGCGGCGGCGGCCTCGATGGGGTGCGCCCCGGCCGGGAGACAGATGGTCGTGAGCTCTTGCACCTCGGTGCCCTGCTCCAGGAGCATCTTGCTCCTCCCTCCCTGTGGCTCGCCCGAGCCTTCCGCAGCCGGGGCGAGCGCCTGTGCCGACAGCCGCGTCTGAATGGTGGTCTCACCCCGGGACATGCTCCACTGGTACAGGAGCCAGAAGGCCTTGTGCCCGGCGGCGTAGTCCCTCGAGCGCATATCGTAGAAGTTCGCCGCGGAAGCTCCGAGGCATTCGGCCGTGATCTGCAGCCCCTCGCCTACCAGCCGCAGGCCCCGGACGCTGCCGGAGAGCAGCTTCGTCCCTGGGCCGGTTTCCTCCGGGGGAGCGACACTGATGGCCTGCGGCTCCCGCTCGCCAAGGAAGCCGTGGGGAGCGAATCCGCCGCCCGCCAGAAGCTCCGCAGGGAACACCGCGCCGGTGTACTCGATGGGGTAGGCCTCGGCCTGCGCTGCCATGCTCAGGCGCAGCGTGATCGTGACCCCGGTCTCCTCGACCAGCACCTCATGGACCACATGCCCCTCCAGCTCGGGCAGGGCACCTTCAAGCCTCAGCCGCGACCCTTCCACGCGTCCCGAGGCCCGCTGCTCGGGCGAGAAGTCCAGCCCCGAGCCGACGGCTCCCGTATAGCCCGGCTTGTGGATCGTCAGCCTCGAGCCGGAGACCATAGGCACTCCGCCGAAGGACACCTGCAGCCCGTCGGCGCTGAAGGAAGCGGTGTAATCGCCGCTGGTGACGGACGGGTCGGCAGCGTGAGACATGGGGCAAAGGCACGTGAGGGCCAGTAGTGACGCAAGGCGGAGCATGGGCAACCTCCGTTTTGTCTGCGGTCCCCGCGACGTCCGGATGGAGACCGGAGGCCGCGGGACGCCGGCTTGGCAAAGTACATGAAGGCTTCCCCGTCCGTCCGCCGGGTCCTCCTTTCCGTGCCGCTGCGCTTGCTGTGCCCGCGTCGCTGTGCTCGAGGGGAGGCCCGTGCGGCGCCGTCGGGGAATGGTAGGCGGGTAGGCCGGGGGGGCCGTTTCTGCTCCGGCCGTTCTCGCCAAAGGAGCCTTCGCCATCATGCGCTCATCACCCCTCCACCTCTTGCTGCTGTGCGCCCTGGGGGCGCTCACCCGGGTCCCGCCTGCCCTCGGAGCCGAAGGGCCGGTGGCCTCATGGGCCATCGAGGACCTGGTCGACGCCGTCTTGGCGGATGCCACCGGCAATGGGCATGATCTGAAGGTCGTCCAGGCGGCGGGCCAGGAGTTCATGGGTCGCAGCTTCCTGCGCACAGGACCGGGCAAGTGTGCACTCGGCCCGGCTCTGGGGGATGACTGGCCCGCCCTGTCCCTGCTGGCCGTGGTCTTCCATGAGCAGCCGGAAAAGGCCTACGCGGGAATCGCCTGTCGCGATGCCTACGGCGGGGCCGAAGGGGACGTCTTCGGCCTGCTCACAGACCCGGATGGAAACTGGATCGCGCGGGTGACTACGGTCGGCGGGCAGCAGACGGCAGCCACGCCGGCACAGGCGGGCTGGCATCACCTGGCCCTGACCTACGACGGTTCACTGCTGCGGCTGTATGTGGACGGTCGCGAAGCCGCGCAGGCCGCGATCACCGGGAAGCTCGTCTCCGCGCCGGAGACTCCTCTTGCCATCGGCGGCTACTCGAACCTCAACGGCTGGTACTCCGGAGGTGTGGCCGCCGTCCGGCTGCACGATCGGGCCTTGACCGGCGAGGAGGTGGCCGCCGCCTGGGAGACGTGGCAGGCCGAGCATCCGGCCGCCGCCGAGTTCTCCTTCGCCCAGGGCAATGACGTGCACGTCACCGACACCAGGAGCGTCGAGATCCTCAATGACGGTGTGGACAGGATCAACGCCGATCCGCGCGTGGCCTTCAGCCTGTGGCTGGGTGACCTCACGCAGAACTCCGACGCCGACGCCATGGCCCTGGCCCGCATGGGCCTGAGCCGTCTGACCCGCCCCTGCTATGCCCTGCGAGGGAATCACGATGTAGCCGGCGGGCACTTCGAACGGGAGTTTGGACCCCTCAACCGCACCTTTGAGTTCGGCTGCTGGAAGTTCATCCTGCTGGACTCCAACCCCGAGCACCTCCCGTTCAGCGAGGACCGCCTGCTTTGGGTGCGCGAGGTCCTGGAGGCCACCGATCCGGCGCAGCCCCTGGTGCTGTGCACTCACCATCCGCTCTATCCCAATACCGCCGCTTATCTGGCCCCCGGAGCCGCGGAGGTGATCGCGCTGTTCTCCGGGCACAACCTCAAGGCGGCCCTCTCGGGACACTACCACGCCAACCAGGAAGAGGTCGTCGACGGTGTCCTGTACACCACTACCGCCTGTCTGGCCACAACACGTGGCAATCATGACGGGACGACCCAGCGGGGCTACCGGCTGTTTCATTGCACCGAGGACGGCATCACCACAGAGTTCGTGACCGTGCGAGACATCCCCTAGCCGGGGCCCGTGCGCGTCGGGAGGCCGGCGAATAGATCTGGGGTCCGGGGGCCACGGGCAGAGCCCCTGCGTCGCTATGCCGTTGCCGTGCGTCGCTAGGTACCAAACCTTACATCAGGGAGTGAACACACCATGTACACGAGAGTAGGGCCGGCGCTGCATCCGTCGAGGGTCAGCAAGCAGGCCGCATGCGGCCTTTTGATCCACGATCTGGCCGACGACATGCCCGGTCTGCCCATGGGGCCCTTCGCGCGGACCAAGGAGGGCACCATCGTCGCCATCGAGCAGGGCGAATGCCTGCGCAGCCAGGACGAAGGCGTGACATGGGAGCGCCGCCCGGTATTCAGCTCGCCCAAGGATATGGCCGGCACCGAATGCGCCCTCCTCTGCACCCGTGAGGGGACGCTGATCGCCGCGTGGCTCAATATGGGGGAGAAGGAGTGGACGTGGAGCGACGAGCAGCACGACGCCCCGGGCGCGCGGCTGCCCACCTACGCCATGCGCAGTGTCGATGGCGGGGAGACGTGGACCGATATCCAGAAGCTGCATGACGACTGGACCGGGGCGATCCGCGACATCATCCAGACCCGGAGCGGGCGGGTGGTCTTCACCTCGATGAAGCTCCTGCACAATCCCGGACGCCATTCGGTGCTGACCTATGCCTCCGACGATGAAGGGGTCTCCTGGCATGCCAGCAACGTCCTGGACCTGGGCGGCGTCGGGCATCACGGCGGGGTGACGGAGTCCACCATCTGCGAGCTACAGGACGGCCGGTTGTACATGCTTCTGCGCACCAATTGGAGTCAGTTCTGGTTTGCCATCTCCCGGGACGCGGGAGATACCTGGCACCCCATGGGTCCCGCCGGCATCGAGGCGGCTCCGTCGCCGGGCCTGCTGCTGCGCCTGTCCAGCGGCCGTATCGCGCTATTTTACAATCGGCTGTACCCGGAACAGGAGCGTGAGTGGCCGCTGGTGGGCGGCGACGGGCTGTGGTCTTCCGTACCCGTTCGCAACCATCGTTCGGAGTTGAGCTTGACCTTCTCCGAGGACGAGTGTGAGTCGTGGTCTGCCCCGGTGGTGTTGGCCCGAGACCCCGAGAAGGGGTGGATCTCGTACCCCTACGCCTTCGAGGCAAGCCCCGGCGTGATCTGGCTGACGACGATGCAGGGCGACCTGCGGATGAGGCTGCGGGAAGACGACTACACCAAGGGATAGAGGTCCGGCCGAGAAGCCCGGCCAGCTCGGTTCATGTCATCCTCAGCGTCAATCTCGCGCAGCGAGATAGCGAAGGATCTTGCCACATCACAGGAGATTCTTCGAGCTGCTCCCTCCGGGAGCGGACGCTCTCAGAATGACACCCCCGGCGAAGGCAGGGTTGCCGGCCGCACCTTCAGGGCGACGCCCCAGTACCATCGCGCCATAGGCCCTGGTCACGGCAGGCGAAGCCACGTCCCCAAGAGCGCGGCGGCCAAACAGGCGCTGCCATTGACTCGGATCGCAACAGGCTATAGAATACGCAAGGTATCACATAGATACCATCTGGTATATGGCCTGGCTGTCAATGGGGGCGCGGGATGGACGCCGGAAGCTTCACACCTGTGCGTCTCGCACAGACCTCTTCGTGGGCGGCCCACGACCGTGGTGGACCGACCCGTTCTGCCGCCCCCCCCCCAAGTTCCGCCTTCCGCCGGGCCGCCACCGATCCGCTCTCCGCCTCCCACTGTGACTGTTCTCGTTTCGTGCGATGACGCCTCTGTCTCCCGACAATCATCAGGTCGCGAGAAAGGACGGAGAGTCATGTCACGCTCGACGAAGATGGTCGCTCGGTCGGCGTGCCTTCCGCGGGTGCCTCGTGTGGAGGTCCCCATGGGATCGCGATGCTCCCAGTCACTCGTACTGCTCGCCCGAAGCTCTGCGTTGTGTCTTGCTCTCATCCCTCTGTTGTGCGGTGTCACCCATGCCCAGCACGCCCGGGACGTGGCGCCGCAGATGACGGTGCCCCTCTGGATGCCGCGGCCCTCGAGGTTTCCCGACCGCCCTATGACCCAGGCAGAGCTGAATGCCTGCCGCCGCCGTACCGACCTGCCGAAGCTGGGGCCGCACCCGCATGCGCCGAATGAGACCCCACCTGCGCCCCGTTACCTGCTGGAAGACGTGGTCTCGGCCGAGGTCAATGGGACCGTGGTGGATGCCGTGAAGGCGCTCGTGGCCGACTGGGACGGGGAATGGCTGGTCGGTATCCGCGACGACAGTGCCGACGAGGTCGCCCCGTTCACCGCCAAGGACCTGCCGCTGTGGCAGGCGCTGGACCTGCTGCTGGAGACCTACGGCTACGACTGGGGCCTGGCGCACGGCGCCATCGTCTGCCGGCCCGCCCTGATCCCGGCAAGGGAGCGTCCCGTACCCCCGGAGACGGTGCCGCAGGAGGAGGCGGCGATCACGCCCTCGACCTCGCCGCTGGACCTCGCTGAGCCCACCTGGGCCGAGGAGGTCCTTGCCCGTTTCCACCCCACCACCGGTGCCCTGGATTGGCGCGTCGCGCTGGACGCCCGTCTGCGTGACTGGAAGCTGGTGGGGCGCATCGCGGGCGATGATGCCAGACGTGGAATCCGCCAGGTGGCCGCGGCCCTCACCGCCGTGATCGAGGGCGATCCCACCGAGGGCGCGGTGTGCATGGGAGCCCACATGTGGCTGGATCGGGCCATGCGCGGCGCCGAGGCCCGGGCGGCGGAGCTGATGGCCCGGGGCATCAGCCTGGAAGGCATGGGTCGGACCCACCCGCTGCAGGACAGTCTCCGGGCGCTCATCACCCCCCAGCAGTGGCGACTGATGGAACTCGGAGGCCAGGCCGTCATTCGGTTCCGCGAGCTTCCCGTGGAGGTGGCGGAGCTGTGGGTGCTCACCGCCCGGGCCGGCGAGGAGTCCTGGGCCCAAGCGGCGCCTCCGGGTGCGGACTACGGCCCGGACTGGTCCCGGCCCGAGGACTTCTTCACGATGGCCCTCTATTGCGAGGATATCCGGCAAAGCCCGGTGGATGGCTTGTATCGCGTGGTCGGTTGGCACTTGTCGGTCAGCGCCGTCGTAGTGGGCAATAGCGGGGTGTGGAGAGACATATGAAGACCACCCCTCTGCCCACAGCGCGCGGCCCCGGCGGCTTCACCCTCGTGGAGCTGCTGGTGGTCATCGCCATCATCGCGGTGCTCGCGGCCATCCTCTTCCCCGTGTTCGCGAAGGCCCGGGCCAAGGCCCGGCAGGCCCACTGTCTGTCCAACATCCGGCAGGTCACCACCGCGCTGCTGATCTATGCCGCCGACGAGGACGACTGCCTGCCGCAGGCCACCTACTACCGCCCGGCCAGCCGGTTCTCCGCGCCCTGGGACGAGGTCATCGACATCAGTTGGTGGGATGTGATCATCCCGTACCTGAGCGGCTCCACCCGGCTCCTGTTCTGTCCGGCGATGAAGCACCCGGTGCCGGACTACCTCATGAACCAGTTCCTCGGGGATCCCAAGTACAGCTTCCTGGGCGCCGTCACAACCCCGGCGGACACATTTCTGATAGTCGAGGCGTGCCCCTCCAACGAGTACTCCAAAGCCCGTGTGCTGCCGGTGACATGTGCCGTGTTCCCATTCCCTGAGGTCCCGTTCCACCACTTTGGGAGGATGAACGCTTCCTTCGTGGACGGTCATGTGAAGCTCGTGACCGAAGAGGCTATCGCCCTGTTCGCCCCCCATTGGTACCCCTTCAGCGAATAGAGGCCAACCAGGCTCATCCGCGCCGATCCCCCAGAGCCCGGCCGGGAAGTACAACTCCCGGCCGGGCTTAGTGCTCTCCTGCCCTGGAGCGACCGGGCCCGAGGGGCACGCCGAGTTGCCCTCAAGGTCCCCGGGCCGCGGACGGCGAAGGGCGACTACGGTGGCGGACACGGTGCCGGACGGCGGCGCCCGGCGAGACCGTCGGCCCCGTGCCGACACGAAGGAGGCATTCCATGCGCATCACACTGCCGGCCCTCTTGCTGCTCATCACCGTCGGTGCCTGTGCCCAGGACACCTGGGAGGCCCGACGCGAGAAGCTGGGCTCCCGCGAGGACCCCTACCGCATCCTGGTGGACAAGGTCCTCATGGCCAGCAATGACTGGGTCATGGAGCCGCAGCATGTGGCGGAGATCAAGGCCGCGGGGTTCAACGTGGTGGTGCCCCGTACCGGGGCCGATGACAATGAGCGCGTGGAGCGGGTGGCCACGATGGCCGCGGAGCAGGGGATGTTCACCATGCCCTGGATTCGCGGCACACGGGTGGAGAAGGGCGACCCGGAGCTGCGGGCCACCGACAAGCTGGGACGCTACGGCGAGCTGGCCAGCCCCAATGGCGACGCTCTGTGGGACTACTGGTCCGACCGCATCCTGTTCTACGCCGAGCTCTCTCGCCGGGTGCCCTCGATGATGGGCGTGTTCCTGGATTTCGAGAACTACGACAGTATCAAGGTCGGCGGCGGCATGTGCTACGAGCTTTCCTACGACGAGCCGATCCTGCGCCTGTTTTGCGAATCCGTGGGCCTGCAGCTCCCCGAGCCCTTGCCCGAGGACCGCGCGGCCTGGCTGGAGGAGCAGGGCCAGACCCGGGCCTTCAGCGACTTCCAGGTGGGCAGGTGGCAGGAGCGGGCACAGAAGCTGCGCCAGGCCGTGGATGCGGTCAACCCGCGGTTCCAGTTCGTGGTCTACCCGGCCGCCAGGTCGCTATTCATCAAGGAGGTCGTGTGGCGACACTGGCACACCGATCAGGCTCCACTCATCATGGCCGAGGTGGACACCTACTGGCGCACCGAGTACGAGCTGGAAGCCGCGCTGAAGCGTGTGGGCGATGTGATGCGGACCACCCGTGCCGAATTGGACAAGGTGAACCCGGAGATCCGCTACATGGCGGGTCTTGACCCCATCGTCAGGGGCGCCAACCCGGAGTTCGAGGGCAAGAGTGCCGTCCTCGGCGCTGAGTTGGGCCACGGCTACTGGGTGTTCTACGAGGGCCCCGACTACGGCACCACACACAAGGACTACTTCGCCTGGTACAAGCGGGCCAATGAGGCGATCCTCAGGGGCGATTACTCCCTGTGGCGCGAGCCCGCGGAGACGCCCAACCCGCTGGACGAGGAGATTGCCGAGGATGCCCGGGCTCTGGCCGGCGCCGACCTCAAACCCCTGAACGAGGACCCGCTGCCGGACGAGGAACTCCAGCGCGTGTTCACACACCGACCCGGGGCCATGTACCAGGTACTGTTGCAGGAGGGCGAGTATCTGCGGGGCGAGCTCATCGCCCTGCAACACGCGCATCTGACCCACGGCAGCGTGGCCGTTGTGGTGACGCCCTCCGGGAAGCTGCTGGGCACCGTCCACGCCGACGTTGGCGAGGTCGCTCCGATCGACATGCTCGCCCCGGAGACCGGTGTGTACGGCATCGCGATCCAGAGCGGGCGGGCCAAGGGACGGCTGAAGCTGACAAACCGCTTCGTATGTCTGGTGGGGCCGGGAATGTCGCTGGTGGGCGATCAGGTGCCGGCGTACGTCGCCCCGAAGGCGGGTGCCGAGAGCCTTGATCTGACCATCCGCACTTTCGCCCCGGCCGAACACGTGCAGATCGTGTTCCGCGCGCCGGATGGGACCGAGGTGTTCTCCGGCAACACCGAGCAGACGGGTGAGGCCAAGCTGTCGGGGGAGACAGGGGGACAGGTGGCGGCCTGGCGCCTCGAACTGACCAAGGCCGTGGAAGACATCGACATCGAGCTGGGGGAGACGTGCGAGCCGAGGCTGGCCACCCACCCGGGGCGGCTCCTGGTGTCCCCGTAGCGGGCCTCCGTTTGCTTGCTGTGGCCGGCCGGTCAGGAATCGGCCGCGGAGTCTTGCAATTCCTGCGCCGCTGAGCCATGATACGCGACTATGGACGCCACACTCCCGTCAGGGGCGTCGTCAGGTCCTCCTGCCGCCCGAGGGTGTCCGTCACAAGGAGATGAAGCCGCGCATCGTGGCAGACCGGGAGGACGACCTTGTTGCCCCCCCCGGGGGGGCTGTGCGCGACATAACGGATGAAGAACGCCAGGCCGGGATGCGCTGGATGGTGTGGGATGGAATCCTGGCCACCAACATGGGGGTGCTCACCGGGGGGATCTTCCTCACCGGTTTCGCGCTCCTGCTCGGCGTCGGAGAGACGGCCATTGGGCTGCTCGCTGGCCTGCCCCGCTTCTCGGCGCTCATGCAGCCTGTCGGCGCGTACTTCGTCGAGAGGCTGCGCATGCGCAAGACCATCAGCGTATGGGTCTTCGGCCCCGCCCGGGCGCTGTGGCTGCTGGTCCTGATTCTGCCCCTGCTGGGCTATCACGGTGGCCCCTCGCGGCTGGGCTTCGTGATCCTGTCGGTGGTCGTGACCCTGTCCTCGCTGATGGCGGGCTTCGCCGCGGTGAGCTGGTTGGCCTGGATGGCGGACCTGATCCCCGAGAGGGTCAGGGGGGTGTTCTTCGGCCGTCGCACCATGCTCGCCGGTGGCATCTCCGCCCTCGTGGGTTTCCTGGCCGGGAAGTTCGTCGACCTGTGGGAGGCCCGTTACGGCGATCAGAATGCCCAGGGTTTCCTGATCGTCTTCGCGGTGGCGCTGATCTGTGGCATGGGCAGTTGGTACACCCTGGTGCGCTGCCCGGAACCGCCCATCGAGCCGGGTCGCAGCACCCGCCAGACCCCCAACTATCTGCTCTTGCTGCGGGCGGCCTGGACCGATCCGAACTTCCGCATCTTTCTGATCCACTCCTTCGCCCTCACTTTCGGCGTGTGGGTGGCCAGTCCGTTCCTGTCGGTGTACATGATCAAGGTGTTGGAGCTGCCCTACTGGCTGATGGGCATCTTCTCCGCCGTCACATCACTGGGAACCCTTCTCACGGTGCAGTTCTGGGGGCGGCTTACCGACCATTTCGGCAACCGTCCCGTCATGCTCTTCTGTCTGCTGGGCGCCTCGGCGGCGCCCCTGATGTGGATGGCCAGCACGCCGGGGCTGTGGTGGCCGCTGTTGCCGGCACACTTCATCGGTGGCCTGTCATGGGCCGGGGTGACGCTGGCAAGGATGAACCTGGTGTTCAAGATCTCTCCGGAGGAGCACAAGTCGGTCTACATCGGGCTGTCCTCGGCCCTCGACGCCCTGCCGGCGCTGTTTGCTCCGCTGATCGCGGGCGCCTTCTTGCAGCACACCGCGACCGTGTCATTCGAGGCCGGTGGTTTCGACTTCACCAACTACCACTGGGTCTTCCTGGCCTCCGGGCTTCTCCGCTTCGCCTCGATCCCGCTGTTCCGCGCGGTGCAGGAGCCCAAGTCCCGACGAGTGCTGCACATGGTGCGGGTGCTCAGCCACATCCGCAGCGTCAACCCCGTGCTGGGCCTGCAGTATTACTTCCACGTGGTATCCGACGCCACGGCACGACGCGCCCGTCGCACCCGCAGGGCCATGCGCCGGGCCGTGATCCAGATGCGCCGCAGGGAGCGGGACCGCCGACGGCGCAAACGCCTGGCACTCATGCGCAAACGGGCCCGCAGATGAGGCCAACCCACAGGAGCAGGTGAGCAAGCAGCCATGCAATACGCCGGTCGCTACAGCATCTTCGACTTCGCGAAGGTCAAGACCTATCCACTGGCCCAGAGACCAAACGTCCTGAAGCGCGATGGCATCGTGAGCCTCGCCGATGCGAAGGACGCTGCGGACAGGTGGCCCCATGAGGGCCTCCGCCGCGTTGCCGACTGCGTCCTCAAAGCCCGAGCCCGCAACCTGCCGGTCATCCTGTTCACCGGCGCCCACCCCATCAAGCTCGGCCAGTCGCCGTACTACATCGACCTGATGGAGCGCGGGCTCATCACCCTGCTGGCCACCAACGGCGCCGGGTCGATCCACGACTTCGAGCTGGCCCTGATCGGCGAGACCTCCGAGAGCGTCCCCAACGCCCTGCCCGAGGGCCTGTTCGGCATGGCCTACGAGACCGGCAGCTACATGAACCGCGCCCTTGCCGCCGGCAATGAGGAGCTGCTGGGCTACGGGGAGGCCATGGGCCGCATGATCGCCACCGGCGCACCGGTGGACGCCCAGTTCCCCCACAGGGACATCAGCCTCCTCGGGCAGGCCTACGAGCTGGGCGTCCCGGCCACGGTCCACGCCACCATGGGCACCGACATCATCGACCAGCACCCGGACTTCGACGGCCGCAACAAGGGCGGCTGCAGTGGCCGCGACTTCGGTATCTTCGCCAATGAGGTGTGCGGGCTCGCCGGCGGCGGCGTGGTGCTCAATGTAGGGTCGGCCATCACGGGCCCGGAGGTGCTGCTCAAGACCGTGAGCATGGCCGGGAACATCGGCAGGCCCCCCAACGGTCTGGTGACGGCCAACTTCGACCTTCGCTTCGGGCGCCCCGAGGACGTAGGGGACCCGTCCCGGCCGGGGTACTACTACAGGGATATCAAGAGTGTCGTCACCCGCATCCCACAGGCCTTCGGCGGCGAGGGGCACATGGTGGAGGGCAACTTCCTCGACAGCATCCCGGCGCTGTACGACCTGCTCACGAGGTAGGCAAGAGAGCTATCGGGCGGGGCCGGAAGGCCGATGCCGGATGGCGGGACGACGGTCAACGGCAATGCGGGCGAGACGCCCGCGGTCCCAGGAACGGACACGGACACGGACACGGACACGGACACGGACACGGACACGGACACGGACACGGACACGGACACGGACACGGACACGGACACGGCAACGGCAACGGCAACGGCAACGGCAACGGCAACGGCAACGGCAACGGCAACGGCAACGGCAACGGCAACGGCAACGGCGGAGGGGGACGCAGTGGGGGCCGCGCGCCTGCATTCCGCGACCCCGCTGGGACACGAATACCGCGAGCAAATGGAGCTACTCTCATGACCTCCAAAGAGCGCGTCCTCACGGCGATGGGCCTCGGCATCCCGGATCGGGTGCCCGTCATGTGCCAGCTCAGCATCGGCCATTATCTGGTCCAGCTCGGCCTCGACCCCGCCGAATACTGGATCGAAAGCGAGGTCATCTCCGAGGCCTTCATCGAGATGGCCCGCAGGTACCACTTCGACGGCATTCTCATCAACCTTCCCGGACGCTCCCCGGACGCCCGGGATCATATGGAGAGCATCGAGTGTAACGCCGACGGCGGTCGCGTCATCCACTACAGGGACGGCGGACGCTGCAATTGCCCGCCCGATGATCTGCCCATGCACGTCGAGGGCCCCAAGCTCTCCTTAGCCGAGATCGATCCGGACAAGCTGTACTACGAAGACCCCCACTGCCTGGGTGGGCTCAAGTACCCGTTCTACTACGACCTGCAGCCCACGGGTGAGGCGTTCCCGGAGTTCATCTTCACCATCATCGACACCGTCCTGGCACGGGTGGGAGACGAGCTGAGTGTGCACGGCGAGGTCTTCTCGCCCTTCACTCAGCTCATGGAGCGCCTGGGCTACGAGGCGGGCTTGATGGGCCTGCTGGAGGACCCCGGCAAGTGCAAGGCGATGCTGGCGCGGTTCGCGGCGGGGGCCGCCGACCTGGCCACAAGGCAGGCGGCGCGTGGCGTGGACGCCGTTCTGATCTCCTCGGCCTTCGCCGGCGGAGGGTTCATCTCGCGGGCGATGTACGAGGAGTTCGTGCTCCCGTACGAGGCCATCGTCGTGAAGGCCATCAAAGCCGCGGGCGTCCAGGCCTACACCCATACCTGTGGCGCCATCGGCGACCGCCTCGAGCTGATGGAGCAAACCGGCATCGACGGCATCGACACCATGGACCCGCCGCCCCTGGGCGATACAGACCTGGCGGACGCCAAGGCCCGGGTGGGCTCGCGCCTCTTTCTCAAGGGCAACATCGACTCGGTCAACGTTCTGTTGCGGGGCGGCGCGGAGGCCGTGCGCCGAAGCGCCATGGAGAAGGTGGCGGTCGCGGGCTTGGACGGCGGCTACATCCTCAGCTCGGCGTGCTCGGTGGCCCCGAGGGTGCCGGCGGAGAACCTGGCGGTGCTGTATGAGGTGGTCACGGGGCGGTGACCGGCGGTCTCTCCGGGCGGTACCGGCGATGTCGGCAGAAGGCATCTCGGTAACCGCCTGGCTGCAGGGGCCGGTCTGTCCTGTGAAGCTGGCCCCTCTTCCGGCCCTATCCGCCCGGACCGGAAGCGCGGGACCTCCCGAACACTCCCCCGGCCTCGCCACTCGCTTGCCCGCGAGCCTGCGGCCGCAGGTCCCGGACGGCGGGCACTCGAACACACCTCCCGCAGCCGACCGCCGCCGGAGGTGCCCCACGCATGGACAGGTACGTCGAGGTTACCACGACCACAGAGACCGAGCAGGACGCCCGGCGGATCGCCACCGCCGTGGTTCAGGGGCGCCTGGCCGCGTGCGCGCAGGTCGCCGGGCCCATCACCAGCACCTACTGGTGGGATGGTGAGGTGCAGACCGCCGAGGAGTGGCGGTGTCAGATCAAGACGACGAGGGGTAAGCTCGAGGAGCTGACACAGACGATCCTGGCGCTGCACCCATACGATACCCCCGAGATCATCGCCCTGCCCATCGTCGCCGGGAGCGAGGCCTATCTGAGCTGGCTGGAGGAGGAGGTGGGGGAGGGGTAGCGGCGACGGCACGAAGCCAGATGCCTGCGTTCCCGGCGACGGCGGACGGGCCGCCACGGCCGTTCCCGCAAGGTCTCCCCGTCCTCTTGCGCGAACCTGCCCCCATCTTCGCCGCCATCGTGGCAGCCCACGGAGGAGCACTACCATGAACAGGCCCGTTCTCACGCTACTGTGCGTCGGCCTTGTCGCGCTCAGCGCCCCGGCCTGTCTGGCCTGGAGCGGCCATGAGGTCACCGAGGGGCCACTGACCGTGCTGATCGACGAGATCGCGACGGTCACCGCCCTGGGAACCCGCGTGCCGGTGCGCGTCGTCCTCACCAACTCCGGCGAGCAGGACCTGTCGGGAACGGTGGAGATCCGCGATCTGGTGGACGCCACTCGGCCGGACGGGCCCGCGAGCCGGGACTTCCGCGTCGCCGCCGGCGGCGAGACCGCGCTGGACTTCGGTATTGTCTTCGGGGAAGGGACCTACTCGGCTCTCTACCCGGTGCACGCCTATGTGGACTTCCGGCTGGCGGGGCGGCAGATGACGGCCCATGCGGTGCGTATCGTCGAGACCGGCTTCACCGCCGCCGATACGCGATCCCAGACGCCGACGGAGATGGAGGCCACCGTGGTTCCGGCAGAGGGCATCTTGCCCCTGTGGACGTTGGGTACCCACCGCGTGGCCTGGCAATACTACGACGGCCCCATGCAGTACAAGGACGCCGGCTGGATGGGTGTCGACGGTGTCAGTCGGGCGTCGATGGGCGTCGCCACCGTGGTGCGGGGTGCCGGCCGCGCCTGCATCCAGATGCACCCGCCGTGGCAGCCGGGGGGGGGCGGTATCTTCTGCGACTACCTGCTCAAGCTCCCCGACGTCACTCCGCTGCGCCTGCAGTTCTCCAACGCCATCCGCGACTCGGCGGCCGGTGAGCCCCAGAGCGACGGGGTGCAGTTCCGGGTGTGGGTCGCCGAAGGTATCGGCGGCGAGGCCTCCGAGCTGCTCTACGACCGGTTCACCGCGGCCAAGACCTGGGAGCCCGGAGAGGCCGACCTGTCGGCCTATGCCGGCAAGACGGTGCTGCTGCGCCTGGAGAGCCATCCGGGGCCGGCCCGCAATACGAGCTGCGACCAGTCGTACTGGGCCGAGCCCACGGTCATCGTCGGCGCCGAGGCCCCCGGGCCGGAGATCTCCTTCTCCCAGGCGGCCGCCGAGAACGAGGCCAACGGCCGCCGAATCCTGGCCGGCACCGTCACGCGTGACCGGCGCTTCAGCGTCGTCCTCGGCCGCGGAGTCACCCGCACCGTGGCGGTCTTCCGGCCCCGTGGCAGGGGACTTCTCGATGCCGTGCTCACCCTCGTCGGGCCCAACTCCGTGGTGAGCTTCGAGGGCCTCGAGATCTCCATCCTGGGGCAGCAGGCCGCCCGGCGGCCCTCGGCCGTGATGCTGGTGGACTACAGGGTACGCGAGCGGGACGGCCGACAGCAGCACATCCACGAGCTGTCGCTCAACGGCAGGCCGGTGACGCTGACCATCACCGTCTACGCCGAGGGCGACGGGCTGAGGATCGCCTACGAGTCCTCCGAGCGCCTGACGGATTTCGCACTGGGGCGCGCCGACAGACAGGCGCCCACCATATACTACGGCCACGGCTACCGCATCGTGCGGCCGCAGGCCTTCCGGGCCGGTTTCGGCGGCCACAACCTCTCCACCAGCCATGTAGGCTTCGACTTCGAGGGCGGCATGTCCCTGCTGCAGGCCTTCGACGTGCCCCCGGACTATCTGGAGGTCTCACCCGAAGGGGCACTGTACCGCTTACACTCCCACTATCAGCGGGGCACGTTCACGCTCGTGCCGGGCGAAAGCGGGGCGCTGGATTGCGCCATCCGTTACCGGCCGCTACATGACAAACAGCCCGCCGGCGGCGTGGAGCGCCTGGCCGGGAGGTTCTGCTTCGACATCTGGGGCGGCCGCTACGCCGACATCGCCGACCACATGAGGCAGATGATCCGCTACGGGCTCACGGACTGTTTCCTCACCGTCCACGCATGGCAGCGCTGGGGCTACGACTATCGCCTGCCCGACATCTGGCCGCCCAATCCGAGCCTGGGGACGGTTCAGGACATGCGCGCCATCGGCGAGGTCTGCACGCCGGCGGACATTCCCTGGGGACTTCATGACAACTACATCGACTTCTACCCCGACGCCGCGGGCTATACGTATGACGACATCTGCTTCACCGCCGACGGCAGGCCGATCAAGGCCTGGCTCAACGAGGGGCGCCGGGCCCAGTCGTACCGCTGGCGGCCCGACCGCTTCATGCCCTACCTGCAGCGGAACCTCAAGCTCATCAAAGACGGCGTCGCGCCCACCCACTACTTCATCGACGTGTTCACCTCCACCGGCTGCTGGGACTACACCGACAGGGCGGGCAACTTCTACCCGGGCACCGAGACGCGCCGGCACTTCGGCGAGGCCTTCTCCTGGATCCGCGACTTCCTCGGCGACAACGCGCCCACCACCTCCGAGGCGGGCCACGATCAGCTCATCGGCTGGCTCGATGGCGCCGACTGCCAGCACCTGAGCCTCTCACCAAAGCCCGAGAGGTTCACCATCCACATCCCCTGCGAGCGATGGGAGCGTGTGCCGTGGTTCGATGCAGTCAACCATGCCCGCTTCATCCAACACGGCGTGGGCTACTCCGGCCGCTACGAGGGGGGCATGGGGCGGCGCGAGCACGGCATCAACTCGGATGACTACATCTCCGCCGAGGTGCTCACGGGCCACGCGCTCATGGTGGACGCCGGCTGCTGGGGCGCCCCGGCGGTGCGCAAGTATTGGCTGGCCCAGCCCGTGGCGCGGAACCTGGCGCTGCAGGACATCACTTCCGTCGAGCTGGTCGGTGGTGACATGGCACGGCAGATCGTGACCTGGAGCAACGGCACCCGGGTGTACGTCAATCGCGGAGATACCCCCTGGGCCGTGGAGAGCAACACGCTCCCCAAGTACGGGTACTTCGTCTCCGGGGACGGCCTGCAGTCGGCGATCGAGCAGCGCCAGGGCGTCATCTGCGAGAGTACCCAGACCGCCGAGGCCTGGTACTGCAATGCCCGCACCTTCGGCACGGACATGAGGCACCCCATCCGTCCCGGTGTCGAGGGCTTCGAGGACCTCGGTGACGGTACGTTCCGCTGGGATGTGGTGTGGCAGGCAGGCCGGTCGGCGCCTCGGGACATGCGGGTCTTCACCCACTTCTACACACCGACCTCCACGCGCTCGGACAAGATCGGCTTCCAGGACGACCACAGTGCCCCCGTTGCCCCGAGTAAATGGGAGGGCACCGTCCGCTACAGCCGCACGGTGAAGGTGCCCGAAGACGCTCGGGGCACCTACGAGGTGGGCATCGGCCTGTACGACAGCGGCGGCAGACTCCCCTTGTCGGGGACCGAGAACCCGGAGCTGGGCGAGTGCGTCTGGCTGGGGACACTGACCGTGACCCGTGACGACGCAGGGAACACCGGGCTTGCGTTCGTTCCGGCGCCGGAGCGACCGACCGAGGAGGACGCGCGCTGGAACCCCGGGGGCAAGCCCATCGACTTTGGCTTCGCGGTGACCGACGGGAGTTTCCGGGCGCACAGGACGGCCGAGGGGCTGACCGTGACGCCGCTTCCGGCCGGTGAGGGGTTCCGGCTGACGCTGCGCCTGACGGCGATGGGGCTGGAAGGGCGTCAGGCGAGTCGGGTGACGGCCGTGGGCGAGGATGGGCGGCGAGCCGCGGCAAAGTTCGAGATGGAGCCGGGCGAGCTGTCCTTCGCCCACGACGGCCGGGCGTTTTGCTATGAGGTGGCGTTCTGACGGCCGCCACCTGCCGTCGAGCCCTATCCTTCCGCCGTCGCCAGCAGCCCGGCGACGGCGGCGCGGAGGGCGTCGCTGCCAAAGGGCTTGGGCAGATGCCCGGCGGCGCCGAGCGCCCGAAGCTCGTGGGCCAGGCCCTCGGCGGCCACTCCGGTGATGACCAGCACCGGCGGTGCGGGCCGCAGGGCCCGGGCGCGGGCGATCACCTCGCGCCCGCTCCCGCCGGGGAGCATCAGGTCGGCGACCACCAGATCGAAGGCCTCGTCCCGCAGGGCGTCCAGCGCCCCGCCCACCGAGGTGGCTGTCACTACGTGGTGGCCGTCTCGCTCGAGCACTCTGCTGAGTGCCGCCGCCACATCGCTCTCGTCCTCGACCAGCAGGATGCGGGCTCCGGGCTCAGCGGCGGCGGGCGTCGGCACCGCCGGCTCGTCGGCGATGGCAGGCGCCGCCTCCTCGCCGGGGCAAAGGGGCACCTCGATGGTGAAGGTCGTCCCGCGGCCCACCTCGCTCTTGGCCGTGATGCGGCCGCCATGGGCAGTGACGATGCGGTGGGCCACGGATAGACCCAGACCGGTGCCGGCAATCTCCGACTCGCCGACGCGGCCTTTGGTGGTGAAGAAGGGCTCGAAGACGTGGGGCAGGTGCTCAGGCGCGATCCCGACACCCGTGTCGGAGATGCTCAGCACGGCCGTGTCCACGCCGTCGCGACTGTGCTCCGTGGCCTCGATGGCGATGGTGCCCCCGGCAGGCATGGCGTGACAGGCGTTGATGAGGATGTTGAGGAAGACCTCCTCCAGTTGGCCGGAGTTGGCGAGGATCACCAAGGGGCGCTGCTGGTACTGCTGAACCACGCGCACTCCGGCCTTCTGGATGTGCCGGGCGGCGGTGGCCAGGGCGTCCCTGAGCGGGGCGAGGAGGCTTAGCGGGACTCTGGTGGGCTCGTGGGGCGTGGCGAAGGCGACGAGGCTGCGTCCGATCTCCACTCCCCGCGAGGCCGAGCGCAGGACGATGTCCGCCAGGCGCCGGCCGTCCTCCGCGGTCTGCAGGTCCGTGGCAACCTCCGCGGCGAGGATCATCGCCACCATCAGGTTGTTGAAGTCGTGGACGACGCCCGCGGCCAGTTGTCCCACGGCGGCGAGCCTCGCCGCATCCTCGGCGCGCTTGCGGTCTGTGACGTCCTGCACGAAGACCGCCACCTGTGTTACTCGTCCGGTGTCATCCGCCACCGGGCACAGACGGTGAGCCAGACAGCGCCCCCCCTGCTCGCCCTCGTGCGTCACCGGCTCGCCGGTGGCCACCGCTTCGCTCAGCAGGCGCAACTGCAGCCCCGCCGACCCCCCTTGGCAATCGGCGATGCTGGAGCCCACCAGTTCCGGCCCCTTCCGCAGGCCCCGTGCCCGGGCGACCGCGTCATTGGCGGCCAGGATGCGCCCCTGCGCGTCCACCAGGAGCGCCATGTCCGTGTGGGCATTCAGCAGGGCCCAGGCGGTATCGTTGGCTCGCCGCACCGCCTCCTCCGCCCGTCTGCGGTCCGTCACATCCTGTGCCGTCCCCACCAACTGTCTCGCCTGGCCGTCGGGGGTGGTGCTGAACACCGTCTCGCGCGTCTGGTAGAGCCGACAGCGCCCATCGGCGCTGCGGAGACGGTACTCGAACTCCACATAGGGGCCGCTGCGGCCGGTGAGCAGTCGCTGCCGTTGGCGCTGGATCTCGGCGCGGTCCCGGGCGTCCACGATGGCGTCGGGGTGGTGTTGCCCCGACTCGCAGGGCTCGCCCGGGCCGAATTCCGGCACAGGCCGGGTCTGGCTATTGGCGTAGACGCTGCGCTGCTGTTGGAGATCGTGGATGTAGATGAGATTGGGCGACGTGTCGATGATCCGCTGGGCCAAGCTCTGCGAGCGCTCCAGCGCACGGAGCGCCTCGCGTTGCGCGGTGATGTCGGTGAAGGCGACGATGGCCCGTGGCCGGTCGCCGGGGCTCGCCGGGGGCAGTGGCTCGGCATTGAGTAGGAGCCAGCGCCGGTCGCGCCAGGTATGGTGACGGAGCCCCAGGACCACGCCCCGAACACTCTCGCCCCAGAGTCGCGCTCGAACGGAGGGCAGGTCCTCGAGGGCCACCGGTCGCTCCTGCTCATCCACGCATTCCCACAACGAGGAGTACGGCTCGCGGCCCAGCATCGCCTCCCGAGGCACCTGCAGGACTTCGCACGCCGTCTCGTTGGCATCGAGGATGCACCCGTCCGTGCCCTCCACGATGACGCCGGCGGGCACCGCGCGAAACAGGCTCTGGTACAGGTCACGATTGCCGCGAAGGCCGTCCTCGGTCTCCGTCAGGCGCGACATGTCGGTGATGACGCCCTCCAGGGCCGTCGGTTGGCCGTTCGGGTCGCGCGCTACCCAGCCCTGCTCGTGCACCCACTTGGCCATCCCGTCCGGCGTCAGAATCTGGTAGGCGGTCGACAGAGGGTGGCCCTTGGTCGCTGCACGCAGGTCCTCTGCCAGGGCCGGCCGACTTCCGGCGGCGATGATGCAGGCATACGGCCGGCTTCCGTCGGGCAGCAAGTCGCGGGCCGGGTAGCCGGTCACCGCCTCGCAGTCGCCGCTGAGCATCACGACGGAGAACCCGGGCTCTAAGGTGCGGCGGAAGAGCATGCGGCCCGGCGGGGTGCGGGACAGGTCGGAGGGCTCCAGGTCGGTGCTCGCCCACTCCTGATCCGGCCGCTGCGGATGCGCTGCGGCAGCGGGCACTACCCGCCCCGCCGCCGCCACCATGGGCTCCACCCCGGGACCGGCGAGCAGCGCCAAGTCCCACAGGACGGCTTCCCCGCCGGTCGGCTGCCCGGTGCGGAACCGCACGGAGGGCACCAGGCCTGCGCGGAGGGCCCTGAGCTCTGCACGCACAGCCTCGTCTTCGGCCTCGACCAGCTCCGGCAGGCCCGCCTGGGCCGCCCCCGGCGGGCACGGGCCGCAAGGGGGTGAGGTCTGTCCGAAGTGCCGGCGTGCCGCGCTGCTGAGCCATGCTGGGCGGTCGTGCGCGTCAAGCACAAGCAGCAGGGGATCGGTTGGGGCCTCGGCGCGTCCCGGTTCGGAAAGCAGCACGAGCGTCATCCGCGCGGAGCCGCCGGGCACCCGAAGGGCCGTGATCCGACAGCGACCGGTGGCTCCGCCCGGCAACCGCACCAGCCCCACCGTCTGAACCGGAACACAGGGCGAGGGGCCGCCGGCTCCGGGGACGGCCTGCAGGGGGTGCCGGGGCCGCAGGGAGAACAGGAGCGCGGCCCAGCTCGCCCCCTCCACGGCCTCAGGGTAGTTGCGCAGCAGGAGACGCGCGTGCCGGTTCATCCTGAGGATGCAGCCCTCGCCGTCGCAGACCAGGGCGGGGACGGTCAGGACGTCACAAAGCGCCGAGCAAAAGCCGAAGACATTCACTTCTCAGACCCCTTACATGCTCAGCTTGTCGTAGTTCGGCGATTCTGTCAGTGGAGTGGTTGGTTACGGGACGGCTGGACGGCCCGGTTACGTCTACAGGCCCCGGACACAGGCCTAGCGCGCAGGGATGAACCCGGGCGCGGACGCCGGTACGTGGAAACCTGGGACTTCATGGATCACCGTCACCATCGATGAGCTTCAGCGAGTGGGCCGCGTCGGTGAAGCCGGCGGAGAAGTCTGCCGTGGGCATGGGCGCGGGACAGGGCGGTGGGCAGAACCCCCGGGGCACCGGCACCCGGGCAAGTCCGGTCACTCGTGTGCGGTGACGCGGCTTTCCGGCGTGCGCGGCACCACGGCGTTCGTGCCGTCTGATGGCGGGATGGCGACCGGACCGTCTCCGGCGCACCATGCCGCCATCGGCGCCTCCGTGAAGGAGACAGTATGCGCCGTGGCGCCGCGAGTGTCAACGACCCCGCGCTTATGTGGCGGCGGCGGGGAGGGACCCCGGTGTCACGCCTCCGGCCCGAGGAGGTGCGAGCGGGGCCCGGAGCGAAGCCTGTCGCCCATGAACACCGACGAGTTCTCCGCCGCCCCGGGGGTCCCGCCAGACACTGCTCCCCAGCGTGCCTCACGCACCGTGCAGTTGCTCGGACTCTCCCTGGGGCATGCCCTCAATGACGCCTACGTGAACTTCATCGTCCCCCTCGGCCCCCAGATCGAGGCGCGTTTTGCCCTATCTCACTCAGGTTTTGGCCTCATTACGTTCCTGTGGGGGCTGTCCACCAACTTCGGGCAACCGGTGTTTGGCTACCTCACCGACAGGTGGCGGCCGAAACGCCTGATCGTCATCGCCACCCTCATCTCGACCTTCTTCTTCAGCTACATCGGCTACGCCCAGTCGCTCCCCGCCTTCGTGGCCTTCCTACTGCTGGGAGGGATGGGGGTGGCGTTGTACCACCCGCGCGCCGGTGCGCTCACGGTGCACGTGTCGGGGAGTCACCGTGCCCTGGGGATGGGCATCTTCAGCGCCGGAGGGGCGGTGGGCTACGCGGCGGGGTTCCTCTGCGCTCCGTACCTGCACGGTCTCACCGGCGACATGCGCGGATTGGCGTATGCGGCGCCCGCCGGCGTGATCGGCGCCTGCCTGCTGCTCCTGGTCAACGTCGAGGGACGGGCCCCGCGAGGCGACGCGACCTTCAGCTTCCGGCGGCACATCCTACCGCGCTGGAGAGAAGTCACCGCTTTGTTTGTGGTGATGGTCCTGCGCTCGGCGGCGGTGTCGGGGTTCTCGCTGTTCATCCCCCTGATGCTCAGCGATCAGGGGCGCAACCTGATTCAGGGCGGGCAGGCCGGGTTCTTCTTCATCGCCGGCGGCGCCCTGGGCGGAATGATCGGCGGGCACATCTCGGACAGGATCGGGCGCAGAGAGATAACCATCGTCACGCTGCTGCTCAGCCCGCCGATCCTCTACTACGCCCTCCACACCGCGAATCTGCCGTCTCTGGCGCCCTTCTTCGTCCTCCTGTTCGTCGCCGGCCTGGTGATGCGGGCGGCCGAGCCGGTCAACATCACCCACACTCAGGAGGTGTTGCCTCGGGGCGCCAGTCTCGCCGCCTCACTGGGCATGGGCGGAGCGTGGGGCGTCGCGGGTCTCATCGGCCCTCTGGTGGGCGCCATGGCCGACAGGCACGGGGTGGCCTATGCATTGGGATGGGTGGTCTGGATCCCGGTGGCGGCCGCCGTCGCGGCCTGGTTCATCCCGAAGGGTGACACACACCGCAACTGAAGCCCCGGAGGCATCCCATGCAGGACAGCTCAGCCGCCCGCATCGCGTTTGTCGGCGCCGGCAGTCATTCCACCGCGTCCTTGTACCCCAACATCGCCCACATCCCGCAGTTCGATCTGGTCGCCGTCTGCGACCTGGACCGCAACCGCGCCGAGCACGCGGCCCGGGTGTTTGGCGCGCCGGAAGCCTATACCGATGTGGGGAGGATGCTGGACACGGTGGGACCCGACGGGGTCTGTGTCTGCGGTTCGGCCGAGATGCACCACCGGGTCGGCCTCGAGGTGCTCGGCCGCGGCATTCCGGTCTTCGTCGAGAAACCGCCGGCTCCCGATGTGGAAGCCTGTCGGGAGCTACTGCAGGCGGCCGCCGCCACCGCGACCTTCGGCATGGTCGGGTTCATGAAGCGTTACGCGCCCTCGAATGTCGTTGCCCGGCAGTTCATGCAGACCGAGGGTTTCGGCGCCCTGTCCTCGGTCACTCTGATGCACGGGGCCGGACCGTACGACGATGTGCGCCGCATGCTGTACTATAACGGCAGCCACATGATCGATCTGGCACGGTTCCTCGCCGGTGAGATACTCACGGTGCATGCTCTGACCGCCGACCATCTGCCCACCGCCAAGGCGGTGGCCGCCTCCTTCCGGTTCGCGGGCGGAGCCGTCGGGCACCTGAACATGAACTCCGGCGGCACCTGGAACGACTGCTTCGAGCAGGTCTACATCACCGGGGAGAGCTGCCAGGTCCTGCTGGACGGGTCTCGTGAGACCCGGGTGATGTCCCCCCGGGGGCAGTTCGCAGACGGGCAAGGATTGGAGCTCTATGGGTGGAGCAACAGCTACTATGTGTCGGGGAACATGGCGGGCTGGACCTCCGGGGGCCACTATACCCGCGGGTACTGGGGAGAGCTGAGTGCGTTCTGCAGAGCCGTCGTGGGGGAGGTGGCGCCGACGCCCACCCTGCAAGACGGCCTGGCGGTCCTGCAGATCATCGACGCAATCGAGCTCAGCGCGGCGCGCGGGGAGGTGGTGGCGCTGCGCTGAGGCGGCAGGCCATCCAGGGGCCATGCAGGCCCAGAGGCACGGCCTGCAGGCCCCGCGAGGCCAGGGTGCGGTTGAGGGCATCCGGGGCGGGGGCGCCGTGGATGGCCAGGATGTCGCCCGCGCGGAGCGGCAACTGCTCCAGGCGTGCCGACGGGTACTGGAGGATCCGGGAGGGCGTGCCCGCCAGCAGCGAGACGGCATAGCCGGGCCAGCCCACCACGTGGGCGGTCTGCCCCGCGGCAAGCGACGACGCCACCACGGCGGCGGTGGCGCGCTCGGCGGAAATGTCCGCCGCGAAGGCCACGTCGCCCCGCAGCCCCCCCATCACGGAGGCGGGCAGCGTGATCCCTCCCGCCCCGCTGATCCACAGCGCACCGGCGATGCCCAGGACGGCCAGCCCGATCGCCCCGACCGGCACGTGACGGCGCAGACTCCTGGGCCCGCGAAGATACTGGCCCACGATGCTGCCAAGCAGCACCGAGCCCATCACCGCGGCCGCCAGAGCGGGTAGCAGCATCGCCGACCAGGTGCTGCGGCCCGCGGCGCTGTGCAGCCCCGGTGAGGCTATCGCGCCGAGATACACTCCGATCACCAGCCACGCCGCCGGCCGTCCCTCGGACCTGGCGTCCCGCATGGCCTCCGGCCGACTGCGGATCTCGTGGAACACCAGGCCCACGATGGGTGGGAACGAGAGCAGCATCCCCCACACCAGCGAGACGGCCCAGGCGTCCAGGGGCATCGGCGCTCCCCGGCCACTGAGAGCCGTGGTGCGCCAGAAGTGCCACGGGTCGCCCATGATCGCCCAGTTGGCCCCGATCCAGACCCCCGCGCTATACAGCACCGGGAGCAAGAAGGCGATCAAGGTCCCCTCCACCCGCGGCCAGCCCTCGCCCCGGCGGTAGCTGCGCCACGCCACGTACGCGGTGGCCGCCAGGAGCAACCACACCGCTTCGTACGCGCTGAGAAGGGCCGCCGTCAGAAACAGCGCGCTGAGCAGCAGGTAGCGCAGATTGTCCGTCGCCGACCACCGCATCACCGACCACGCCGCGCCCAGCACAGTGCAGACCAGGATGCAGCCGGGGCTCCCCAGCGCCGCCAGGCTCAGTACCAGCGGGTGCAGACAGAGACAGGCCACCAGGGGCCAGCGCAGGGCCCACGGCAGGCCGCAGGCGGCGCCGATGCCGTTGAGCATCACGGCCGTCGCCCCCAGCACGATCGCTCCCAGCACCGGGCAGGCCAGACCGGACATCGCCATCGAGGGCGCAAAACCGCACAGCGGCAGATACAGCAGCGTCGGCAGCGGTGGCGAGCTGAACCCCATCAGGCCCAGGTTGAACCGGGGCTCCTTGAACACCACGTCGAAGGCGTGGGACAAGGCCAGCAGCGCATCCCAGTCGGCGCGGCCGGCCCGCAGGGCGGCAAGCCCCGAAACCAGGCACAGCCCCGCCACGGCCAGGAAGACCACCCAGGCCTCGACGCGTGGCACCGGTTTGCCCCCATCCATGCGCGCGCCCATCCCTGCTGACGCCATCTCCGTTCAGTTGGATTTGAACAGCCCGTGGGTCGTCTTCTCCCAGTAGTGGGGGTTGACGATCAACTGCCCGGCGGCCTTGTAGGCCGCCCAGCTCATCATCAGCCAGTAAAGCGGCGTAATCACCGCGTGCTTCACCAGGTCGTAGTATCGGCGGTTCAGGCACCCTACCACATTGAGGTAGACGAAGACGAAGTTGCCCACCAGGAGACAGAACACCCCTGCCACGTAGATCGGGGTGGGGAAGAGGGCCTTGATCAGGTCCGCCCCGGTGGCCACCCATAGCAGCGTGAGCAGCCAGTAGATCGGGTTCACCAGAAAGCACACGATGGACCCGCCTACAGTCATCTGGAACGAGAACCAGCCTCTGGGTCCGAGCTGGCCAACCAGCCGCAACGGACGACGCATGTGCACCAGGTACGTCTGGATGTACCCCTTGACCCAGCGCGAGCGCTGGCGGATCCAGCTCCAGAACTCCGAGCAGGCCTCCTCCCACGTGGTGCTGTCGATCATCAGAGTCCGGAACCCGTGCTTGTGCAGGCGCACCCCCAGGTCGCAGTCCTCGGTCACATTGAAGGGGTCCCAGCCCCCCAGCTCTCTGAGCACATCGACCCGGAAGTGATTCGAGGTGCCTCCCAGCGGTACCGGCGCCCCGGATGAGGTGAGTCCCGGCAGCAGCAGATCGAACCACACCGAGTAGTCCGCCGTGAACCAGCGGGTCAGCAGGTTCTGGCGCTGGTTGAAGTAGTTGAGCTTGGCCTGCAAACAGGCCACGTTTCCCGGGGCCTTCGTGAAGGCACAGGCCGCCTTCTTGAGCTGGTCCCGCTCCGGCACGTCCTCCGCGTCGTAGATCACCAGTAAGTCCGAAGTGGCCAGCTCCAGCCCGTAGTTGCAGGCCTTGGGCTTGGTCTTGGGGTAGCTGTCGGGGACGACGACCTTCACGAAGTGCTCCGGCAGCTCCATGCCCTCGGCCGCCTCGATCGTCTCGCGGTCGTTGGCCTCCAGCAGCAGTTGGATCTGCAGCTTGCTCGCGGGGTAATCCAGCTCACACAGGCCGCGTACGAGCTTGGGGAGTACCGCGGCCTCGCGGTACAGGGGAATGAGAACCGTGTAGGTGGGCAGCTCGTCGTCGCACAGGGCCGCGATCTCCTCGGGCGAGACGGGAACCTCGGCCTGCCGGCCCAGGGAACGCGAGACCAAAACGAACTTGTACACCGACTGCAGGATGTAAAACGCGATGAAGAACGCGTTGATGGCGATCAGGGTGGGGATGAAGGCGAACAGGAGACCGAGGAGGATGGCCAGAACCAGCAAGACGCCGCCCGCCACCTGGGCCGGCGACAGCGTGACGTTGGCACATTCGTCCGGCCGCTCGTGCAGGACCCGGAGCGGATCGATTGCGCGTGGCTGCTGTGGCGCAGACAATGGAATACTCCGCGGGGTAGGGGGGCGTTGTGTTCCTGCCGTCTGTGGGGCGGCCCGGCAGTACAACCATACCAACGGGCCGCGCCCGGCGGAGGCCGTTCGACGGCTGCCCCTGGCCATGTCCGAAGGCCGACGCCGGCCTTCCGGGCGGGCCTGGCGGGCCCCAAAGCCCGCCCCACCGACGGCGGTTGAGTCGCCTCAACCCGTGTACGGTTGTCGTGCCGGATGCCCCGCCGCTCGTTGTGCCCGCTGCGGCGCTTCACCCCCTGGAGATCGCGGCGCCGTGGCCATTCGGCGGGCACAGCTAATAGAAACAGGGCGCGGCGTGCAAAGTTCCGCTCGCGCCCTGTGGTACCTCTCGTGCCGCGCCCGGCTATTCCGCGGGGGGCGCCGCGACGGTCTGGCCGAGCTTCTCCAGTGTGAACAGCTCCAGATTCGAGAGCAGCCTCGCGCCGTCACCCCGGTGGGGGTCGATCCAGCCGCGCTTGCCGATCAACGGCCACTTGCTGACCTCGTACTGGGCCGGTGGCCGGAAGATGACCAGACCGTTGCCCACCTCCCAGACCGCCATGACGGCGCGCTCCGGGCTGTTGCAGGCGACCATCACCGGCCTGACGCCGGCGGGCAACCGCCGCATGTATGCGAAGGCGTCCGGCGCCACGATGCTCCTGACCCCCGCGGCGAGCGCGTGCTCCTCGGCGCCCTCGGCCACTACCGCGGTGTCCATCGCTGCCCCGTCGGAATGCGCGATCCCCAGCGCCTGGGACAGCCGAACGTCGAACCAGCACACATTGCCTCGTGACACCCAGGCCAGCAGGGCGTCTATCGAGGACGAGGCCCAGCTCTCCGGGTCGCCCATGACCCATACCAGTTGTCCGTCACCGATCCCCGCCATGCCCGCCGGCGCCGCGATTACGTGTGTCAGCGGACGCAGCGCCTCGCGCACCTGCGTCGGCGAGATCTCCTCCGGGGCGATGATGTCGGCGGCCATCGCCGCCACGGTACCCAGCGTCAGCGCCATCACCAGTACAACGGCTGTCCTGCCCAAGTGGGAATGCGGTCGAGCTGCGGTGTTGTGCTTCATCCTTGACCTCCTGCCCTCCGTCTTCGCTGGTAGCGGTATTGCCGTGTGTCGAGCACGAATAGACGCCCGAACGCTCGGGCCTGTACGCGGGTGACAAGTGTCTGAGACCTGCCGGTTGGCCGGCAGGGCGCGTCCATCGGTCCCGGTGCTGCTCGGCCACGCCTCGACGGGTTCGGCCGGAACGCCTGCCCTGTCGCGAGAAGCTCATCCACAGCGTCAACCTCGCGCAGCGAGGTAGCGGAGTATCTCGTTATCTCCCGGGGGGTCGTGCGAGCTGCTCTTTCCGGGAGCCGACGCTCTCAGAATGGCACTCCCATGCGGGTGTGGGCCCTCGGCCGGGCCGCCGGAGGTGGCACCGGCCCGAGGCGAGCCTCCACTCCGAGCTCGTTGGCGTGGGCAAAGCCTCGCCGGACGACCTCAACGATCGGAGCCGTTGCCCCGCGTATCCACCGCGGCGAGCTTGGTCATCGCGTTCCACTTGATTGAGAAGCCAAACAGGTTGGCGATGCCCCGGAGGGGGACGAAGAGCACCTCGTCCCTGACGGCCGGAGCCGCCTCCAGGCTCACCGCCCGGCCGTCGACCATTGCCGCCGTCTCGCCCATTGCGACGGTGGCGACGGTGGCCCCACGCTGGATCCTCAGCGTCTTGGCCGCCGGCTCCCAGTTGACGGTGGCCCCTATGGACTGCAGCACCTGCTTGGCCGGCACCATCATGATGCCGCGGTCGCTTATGAAGGGCACCGGGTCCAGGCGCAGAGGGCGGCCATCCACCGCCACCCGGATGTGCCGGAGCAGGGCGTAGTCCTGCTGCATGTACGAGACGGGGGCCCAGTAGATTCTGATATCGGCGGCGGCGAGAAGACGGGTGACGAAATCCTCCCTCGACAGCCCCGCATCGCTGTGCAGCCTGTACCTTATGTCGGCCTGAACCTGCTCGAAGCTGAGGGCTCCGCCCGGACGAACTCCGGCCAGTCGGACGATGTGGAAGACCCCGCCCATCTCGAAGGGCTCGGCGGTGTCACCCTCCTCCAGCGCGCGGGCCACGTCCCACAGGCCGGGGATGGGGATGGTGTCCCGGGTTACCCAGCCCAGATCGCCGTCCGCGCCCGGACGCCCGGGCAGGCTGAACCGGCGGGCAACGACCTCGAAGGGAGTGCCATCCACCAGTGCTCGGAAGACCGCCAGCGCCTCGGGACGGTCGCTGGTGGCGATGTGCAGGATGTGTAGTTGCGTCTCTGTGGAGAACTCCGCAAGATGCTGCTCGTAGTAGGCCCGGACCTTACCTTCGCTGATCCCGGCGGCCTTGTCCAGCAGCGCGTCCAGGAGCATCTCGGTGCGCACGTGTTCCCGGTAGCCCTTCATCGTGTAGCCAAGCTGCTCGATGTGCCAGGCGTACTCATCGAGGGCGGAGAACCTACCCTCCTGCCTGTCCAGCTCGCGGGTGACCTCCTCATGCGACAGTGAGATGCCCTGGGCGATGGCCTCATGCTCGATCACTCGGGCCCGCACCAGGCTCTCCATGAGCCGGCGTGCATAGTGGTCTTCCATGAAGCGCTGCAGGTAGGGGGAGGTGACGTTGAAGCCGTCAATGGTGGCGTAGATCTCGGCGGTGGCGGGCGGCTCGGTCTGGGCCAGAGCGCCCGGGGAGAGCATGGCGCCAAGAGTCGCCAGGCGCAGGGCGAGGCCGAAGTTCATCTGGCAAGCCTCCCAAAGATGTGGGGCCCGTGGGTGACTGGGCTCCAGAGGACGTCTGCAAAGGCCGGGCTGCGAGTGAAGCCACCACTCCCGAGAGTACAACCAGTATACTTTCGCCACAGAAACCGAGTCAAGAAAGGCAGGTGTGTGATGCAAGGGGTAGGGGCGACGCGCCCGGCAGGCGGAGGAAAGGGCGGAAGCGCTTGTGCCGGGTCACGTCGGCAGGAAGCTCGACGGGGAAACGCAGCGTCTGCACGAGGCGAGGGGCAAGAGCATGCGCATGCCCCTCGCCTCTGAGGGCTCCGGGCTATCCCTCCGCCAGGATCTTGTTCACTCGCTCCGCCGCACCGTCCAGGGCCTCTTTCGGATTGCTCTTGCCCATCAGCGCCTGCTGCACGCCGGTCACGATCTCCTCGGCGATGGCCGTCCAGCGCGGGTGCAGGGGTACGAACTTGCCGGTCTCCAGGAGTGCCATGAACGACGACCATTCGCTGCTGCCGGTGATGAAGTCGCTCTCGGCCACGGCCTTGAGCTCCGGCAGCATCCCGAATGTCTCCGCCCACTCCTGGCGCAACTCCGGCTGGTAGACAAACTCGATGAACTTCCAGGCAGCGTCCTTGGCCTGGCAGCTCTTCATCATCACGATGTTGTCCGTCACCGCCATGGTCACTTGCTTCTTTTTGGAGGGGATCGGCGCGATGGCGTACTGAAGGTCGGGCGTGTCCTCCTTCAGCATCTTCCAGAACCATGGCCCCGTGATGGTCATGGCCAGCTTGCCGGCCTTGAACATCTCCTGGAGGCCCTCGCGATCGTAGGCGGTGGGGTTGGGCTCGGCGACCTTCTCCTTGTTCACCAGGTCACACATGAACTGCAGGGCTTCGACACCTTCGGGGCCGTTGAACAGGGCGCTCTTGCCGTCCTCGCTGAGCACCTCGCCGCCGTTGGCCCACAGGAAGTAGTAGAAGTACACGTCGGTCTCGACCTTGGCGCCCTGGATCCCGATGCCGTGCACTCCTTCGTCGGGGCGCTGGACCTTACCGGCGACCCTGACCAGGTCGGCCCAGGTCTTGGGCGGCTGCTCACCCGCGGCCTTGAGCAGTCCCGCATTGCAGTACAGCGCTCGGGCCGACACGGCAATGGGCAGACCGTAGAGCTTGCCCTGATACTCGGCGCCGCGCAGCGAGATGGGGATGAACTTGTCCCGGAATTCCTGAGTGGCGTAGGTATCCAGGGCCTCGACCACGTCCAGGTCCACCAGCTCGGGCAGCCACAGAGTCGCGATGTTCACCAGGTCCGGAGCGTTGCCGGCCGAGACCAGTGTGGAGAGCTTGTCCTTGCCTGTGTTCCAGTCCACGACCTCGATGGACAGCTCGATGCCCGGATTGGCCTTCTCGAAGGCCTGCTCGAGCTTGTCCATGTAGGGCTTGGTATTGGTATCATACTCCATGGCCAGGAACTTGAGCTTCCCGCCGCCTTCGCCGCCGGAGGCGGGCGTGGCCTTGCCCGGGTCGCCGGGAACGCCCGTGCCCGCCTGCTCCCCCGGTGGTGGCGGGCAGCCGGCGACAAGTGACAGCAGTACCATGGCCAGCGCGGACAGCAGGGCGGGCGCAACGCCGCGGCGCAGCGGTTGGCGGCGAGGTGAGAGAGCAGGCATGTGGCGATCCTCCTGTGACGGCGGCGCGCGACGCGCTGCGCACCGTGTAGACTGAGCTGGAAACACCCGGCATTTCGTCCCGCGGGGGCCAGGCACCTTCGCGTGGGGACGCGCCCAGTAGTCGTCGCCGCTGTGCCTCGGCGCTCGTCGGCATAATGCGGTCCAGGCCATCGCCGACGCCCATCAGCAGGACCCGAGTGCCGCCGGGGCCTGCGCGGCGTGGTGGTGCTACGAGGCGGGCGGTGGCTCGCGTCACGGCGCCCCTCGCGCGCCATGCCGGCCCTGCGGGCCCGTAGGAGGTGACGGCCGGGCGACGCTGCTGGCCGAGACCCTGCCCGGCCGTACTCCGCCGTTCTCCCTGGCTCTGCGTCTCCTTGGTCCGCCGTTCGACACCTCG
>Ga0334885_1001304_pt1 | contig 31689 bp, 19 predicted proteins | sample GraSluR1_MG_8_FD_207233 | JGI IMG/M metagenome (GOLD analysis project Ga0334885, IMG submission 207233) | Sludge microbial communities from methane-producing bioreactor in Wageningen University, Netherlands - Granular Sludge_31_05-R1 | ecosystem: Engineered > Bioreactor > Anaerobic >...
CGGCGGCCACCGGCTTGTCGAGCAGATCGGCGGCGCCCAACTCGAGCGCCTGCCGCTTCAAGCCGCGGCATCCCAGGCCGGTCAGCATGACCACGGGAACGTCCCGGAGCCTTGCCGACGCCTTGACCCGCTCGAGCAGTTGCAGTCCGCTCATCTCCGGCATGTTCACGTCGCAGACCATGGCATCGAACGGGCGATCCACGAGCAGGCTCCAGGCGGCCGCCGCGGAATTCGCGCAGGTCATGTGCCAAATGCCCCGTTGTGCGTGCAACATCCGGCGCATCGCGTCCAAGACGTGCTGCTCGTCGTCGACCAACAGGATTTGTCGGATCGGATTAGGCATTTTTTTCACCCGCCGGCCGTTTCGTCACGAGGGGCAGCCGGACGATGAAGGTCGTCCCCTTGCCCTGCTCGGTCTCGAAGCAAAGCGTGCCGCGGTGCTTCTCGCAGACGACCGAATGGGCGATGGCCAGCCCCTGCCCGGTCCCGCGCCCCACTTGCTTGGTCGTGAAGAACGGATCAAAGACTTTCGAACGGTGCTTCTCGGGGATGCCCGTCCCCGTGTCGGAGATGCGGATCTCGGCCCAGTCGCCGTCGCGGCGGCTGCGGACGGTGATCGTGCCCTTTTCTCCCGGCTCGGCCTTCAAGCGGTCGCCGATCGCGTGGGCCGCGTTGATGACCAGATTGAGGAACACCTGGTTGCACTCGCCCGGCAGGCACGTGACCGGCGGCAACTGGGGGTCGAGGTCGGTCACGACCTCGGCCACGTATTTCCACTCGTTGCGGCAGACGGTCAGCGTGCTTTCGAGAGCCTTGTTCAGGTCGACCGACTGCATCTCGTCGCCGCCGGGATGAGAGAACTCCTTCATCGAGCGGACGATCTTCGCCACGCCCTCGACCCCTTCGAGCGACTGGTCCACCGCCTTGGGAATCTCGTCGGCGAGGAAGTCGAGGTCGGCCTCGTCGGCGGCGGCCGCCACCTGGGCGACGAGCGCCGAAGTGGGGGTTCCCTCGGCGGTGGCCTTGCGCAGGGCGTCGCACGCGTCGAGCAGGCCCGCCAGATCGCCGAATGCCTCGGCGAGGAACCGCAGGTTGTCGCCGATGTACTGCGTCGGCGTATTGATCTCGTGGGCAATGCCCGCCGCGAGCTGGCCGATCGATTCGAGCTTCTGGGCCTGCACGAGCTGGCCCTCGAGCGCGCGCCGCTGGGTGATGTCTTGAAAGGTGACCACGGCCCCCGTGATCTCGCCCGACTCGAGAATCGGCGTGACGATGTACTCGACGGGAAAGCTCGTGCCGTCGTTCCGCCAGAAGACCTCGTGGTCGACGCGGCGGGTGACTCCGTCGGAGAGGGTCATTCGAATGGGGCAGTCTTCTTCAGGATAGCGACTGCCCGCCGCGTCGGAGTGGTGGAACACCGCGTGTTCCCGCTTTCCGACCAGGTGTTCGGCCCGCCAACCGACGATCCGTTCGACGGTGGGATTGACGAAGACGACGCTCCCGGCCCGATCGACGCCCACGATGCCCTCGCCGGCCGAGTCGAGGATCATCTTGTTGTACAGGTGCAGGTGTCGCAGCTCGCGCTGCGCCTGCTCCTGCTCGCGAAGGCGCCGTTCGCGCTCGTCGATGGCCTCCGACAGTGTGCGGGAATGGGAGGCCTTCAGCGACTCCTGCTCGGCCAACAGGTGCTCGATCCGCGTGCGCAGCTCGATCCGCTCGGTCTCGTGCCGGGCAACCGCCCAGGCGGTGACCGCGGCGACGATTCGGGCCATCGACGCGTCGTCGGGAACGCCCTCCCGCCAAGGCTCGATCAGGCAGGCGAAGATGGCTCGCCCGGCCCTTTCGGGTAGCCGGGCGCCGACCGCGATTCGCGGTCCCTCCTCGGTCGTGACGTCGTACCGGCAGATCGCCCGTTCCGAGAGCCGCCCGGCCAGATCGGCCGCGAGCGACTCGGCGGTGTCGATTCCCACGCCGGAGCCGCAAGGGTCGACGAACAGCGGCAGGCCGTCCTCGTCGGCGATGAGCACCAGGGAGGGCTCGAGCCCGCGAAGCGCTTCCGAGGCCGTCGCGGCCGACGGGCCCGCGGGAACCTCGATCGCTTCGAGCACGTCGGCCAGGTTGTCGGGCAGCAGTTCCATCGCTCCCCCTTTACAGCTGGTACAGGTCGGCGCTCTCGGCAATGGCCGCGTCGAGGTCTTCCGCCAGGGTGGTGATGTCGTCGCGCGCCAGCGACAGCGCGCTCAAGGCCGGCTGTGACACCCGAACCAGCTTCATCCCCACCGACGAGTAGCCCTTGGCCGTGCAGATCAGGTTGGCCACTTCGACACAGTACACGACCGCCTTGTCGCCGTCGCGGCAATTCGACGAGACGTGGTGGTGCCGGACGGCCGCCCTGGCGGGGCTCGGAAAACCCCACGCATCGGCAACCCTTCCCCCCAAGACTGTGTGGTCGAATCCCAGGTGGGCGCGCTCGACCTCGCCGAGTGTCTTCGACTTGTCGAGCGCCTCAATGATCATGCGAAAGTGAGGATGGACGTGCTGGTCTTCGAGAATGATCCCCAGATCGTGCAGCAGCCCCGCCAGAAAGGCGTCTTCGAACTCGTCGATCCTTCGACGCATCGCGATCAGCCGCGCGCAAATCCCCACCGAAACCAAGTGCCGCCACAAGTCGGTGCGGCGATACGTGCCGATCTTTTCGTCTTTCTTGAACAGGTCGGCCACGCTCGCCGTCATGGCGAGGTTGCGGATCTGCTTGAGCCCCAGGTAGGCGATGGCCTGCTGTAGATTGTTCACGCGCTCCCGCGTCGCGAAGGCCGACGAGTTCACGCACCGCAGCACGCGCGCGCTCAGCGACGGGTCGTTCTCGAGGATGTCTTTCAAATCGGCGGCCCCCGAGTGCGGGTCCTCGGCCACCTTCATCACCTGGATGGCGACGTGGGGAAGCGTCGAGATCTCGTGCACGCGGCGAACCACCTCGTCGAGCGAAGGAGGCGTGCGCCCCGCGTCGATGTAGGCCTGTAATCGCATGGAACCATCTCGGGTCGGGTTGCGGGAACTTGGGCATGCGAACCTCCCCGCCGATGGCAGCGTCTGGCGACCCGTGGTTTCCCGGCGCCCCTGCCTTGCCGGGCAAGCCGGAGACGTTGCGGCTGCAAGAGAAGGGAGCAACCGCGCGGTGCGATCCACGGCGCTAGTTTTTGCGGCGGGAAAGTCCTACCGAACCGTGGCTTACGAAAAGCCTCCACGCCATGCGAATGTTTCGCAGCACATTCTGGGGGGAACGACGTCACCCTGTTAGCGAAACGGCTCAGAGTCCCATACCTTGCGGGGGTCGATCTCGTGCTCGAGCAGCAGGTGAATCAGCTCGAATTCGTTATCGACGCGAAGCTTCTCGAGCCCCCTCGAACGGTGCTTCGCCACGGTCTGGGCGCCGATGCCCAAGTCGGCGGCGATGCGCTTGGGCGAGGCGCCGTGGAGCAGCTTGCGCATGACCTCGCGCTCCCGCGCCGTGAGCGAATCGAGGCGCCGTTGCACCCCGCGCCGCCGCCGGTCGAGCAGGCAACGCCGCCGGTCGCTTTCGATCGCTTCGTCGACCAATTCGGCGAGCAGCGGGATCTCGAACGGCTTCTTGACGCAAGCCGCCATCCCGCGATTCATCGCCCAACAGCACGCCCAGGCGTCGTCGGCGGGGCACACGAGAATGACGGGAACCGGCAACGCCTCCCGCGCCAATTCCCGATGAAAAACGGTACCCTCTTTGCCCAGATCGACGATCACACAAGACGGCTCCGACGGGTCGTAAAGCCCACGAAAGTCCTTTGTGTGCGAAGGAATCTCGACGATTCGTGGGTCCGAGTTCAGGTGCGGCTCGATCTCCGCGAGCCAGCTTCTGTCGGAACCCGCAAAAAAAACCGTTGCTCCCATGGAATTCATGCGGACTACCTCCTGCTCCTACCTCGTCCACAGGAACGGGAAGTCGTCTAAGCCGTAACGAGCCCTCCGAACCGGCGCCCCGCCGCCGGGCGCTTCTCGCGACCAGTCGACCAGCATCATTGACTCAAACCATTCTACAAATGAGCCCCATGATAACAATCGCAGTCCACGGTCCGTTGCGGACACGACCGGGAGAATTCGACGGCTCGCGGCGAGCAGGTCACAGGCTCACATGGCACGATGGACCGATCGAACGGGTTATTGCGCAGAATTCGCTCGACTTTGCCACCGCACGACTCCGGCGGCTTACTTCAGGGTCTCGATCATCTCCAGCAGCGCGGTAACGATTTTCGACTCGGCCTCGACTTCCACCCGGCTGGTTCCCAGCCAGGTTTCGTAGCCTCCCAGCTCGTGGTGCGCGGCGGTGGGGAGGTATCCGTAGGTGCCGTTGGCAAGCGACATGGTGAAGGTGCGGGCAAAGGGGCCCCACGTTAAGATCTTGCCGGCCGACGCGCCATGCGTCAAGCTGACGGGGTGACCCAAGTGCAAACCGCGAGTCGAGGGAGGACGTCGATGAGAACTCTGGCAACGGCGGCAACGCTGGCCCTTGCGTGCAACCCCGCGGTGGCGGGCGGGCCGAGCGACTGGTGGAACGGCGACTGGCGCATGCGCACGACCGTGGTCCGCACGACGCCGTGGCGCGACGAGGCGCCCCGGCCGGTCGAGGCGGCCGTCGATTTTCCGCGGCTGTTGCGCGAGGCGGGCGTGCCGGGAGAGTTCGATCCGAAGTCGCTCCGCGTCGTCGAGTGCCACAGCGACGGCCGGCGGACCGAAATCCCCTACGCCTGGCGCAGCGAGTGGGACGCGCGCCGGCGGTGCGAGCAAACGTATCTTGCCTGGACGGCCGCGCCCGAGGTGGGCCGGCAAGGCCGGGTGGAACTCTACTTCGACACGGCCGACCAGCGGACCGCGCCGCCCGACCACCCCGTCGAACAGCTTCCGCCCGAAAACCTGTTGACCAATCCGGGCTTCGAGCAGACGACCGAAGACCGCCCCGACGGCTGGACCACGTCGCCCGCCGAGTTGGTGCGGGTCGGTCGTTTCGCCCACACGACGGGCGAGCGATCGCTGGCGATCGTCGTCGACGAGAACACGCCCGCCGACGCATCGCGCGAAGCGGCCGTGCGCCAGACGATCGACGTGCGCCCCTTCGCCGGGCAAGCGATGCTTTTCGAGTGCGACCTGCTGGCCGAGCGCGCGGAGTACGGGGCCCCGGTCTCGATCGAGCTGCGCCAGTTCCGCGACGATGGATCGCCGATCCTCGAGTTCGCGGTGCAGCCCCGCTGGCTCAGCATCGAGCTGGCCGAGGGACAGCTCGTCCAGTTCAGCGAGCGCGGGCGGTTCAGCCCCGAGGCGGCCACGGTCGAGGTGTGTATCCGGCTGCGGTGCTCGGTGCGCGACGCCGACACGGGCAGGCCGGTGACCGGGCCCGAGTCGCATTGCACGGTCTGGCTCGACCGGATCGCGGTCCGCCCCGGCGAGCGGTGGCCTTGGCCGGCCGAGACCGGCGCGGGCTTCGTCGAAGGGGCCCTCGACCGGGCGCCGTTGAACCGTGGCTTCGAGTTCACCGGGCTCAGGCGGATCGTCTTCAACGGGGCGTCGGAAGGTACGCTCAACGCGGGCCGCTACAATCCCGACCCGCACTCGGTGCACTGGGGATTGGAGGCCGGCACCCTCGAATTCTGGTGCCGCCCTCGATGGGACGCCGACGACGGCATCGAGCACGTCTTCTTCGACACGGTGGCCTACGGGCATCGTCTTCAGTCGCGGCTGCGCAAGCTCGACGGCTCGGGCGGAAACCGGCTCGAGTTCACCATCGCCGACGCCGACGGCAAGCTGCGCACCGTGCGAGGGCCCGCTCCGCTGAAGGCCGGGCACTGGCACCATGTCGCGGCCACGTGGGACTTTCCAAAGGCTCAACTTCAGCTCTTCGTCGACGGCAAGCGCGTGGCTACGGAGGGACCGGGCGACCGGCCGTGGCCGAGCAGCCTCGTGGCCGAGGGCGGGCCGAAGAAGACCCGGGGCATCGGCATCATGGAAAACGATACGCGCAGCCTGCCCATGCAGGCGTTCATCGGCGGCGACAGCCAGTGCCGCGAGCACCGCGGGGCCGAGGCCGTGATGGATGAGTTCCGCGTCTCCGACGTCGCCCGGTACCACAGCGATTTTGCCCCCCCGCGCGACGAGTTCTCGTTGGACGACCACACGCGCGTGCTCTTCCACTTCGAGAACGAGCGCGACGGCGTCCACCAGGGCGACGACCGGTTCGTGTGCGGACACCTGGCATGCGAGCTTCCTCGACACGAGGAGAAGACACCGCTGGAGACGCTTCGCGCCGACGGCACGGTCGAACGGCGCATGGTCGTGGTCCGACCGCACGCGCCCGACGCGCTGTTCGAGGCGAATCGGGCGGAGAGCCGCCTGACGGTCACCCGGCCGTTTCGCGAGTTGCCCGATCCTCGCTTCGTCGAGTGCCGCCCGCGCCGGGTCGAGCGGGTCGTGAACGGCGCCGGCGACGAGTTCACGATCGAGGTGGGCGGCGACTTCGAGCCCTGGATGCAGTCGATCACCTTCGAGCACGCCGAAGGCTCGGAGGCGACCACGCTGCTGCCGCGCTGGCGCGCGAACGACGCCGTGGTGCCGTTCAGCGTCGAGAGCCTGAGGGCGACGCTCGCCCCGAACGCGGCCGACGACGCCGAAAGGGCGTTCGAGGCGTTCAAGTACGCCCTGGCTGTGACGAACTACTACGACGCCCACTACTGCGAGACCCTTGCCGCCCGGCACCGGCCCCGCGTGTCGTACACGCTCGCCAAGGCGCTGAACGTGTATCCCTTCGACCAGTGCGGGCCGCTCAACCACACGCTGCGCAAGCTGTTTCTGGCGGCGGGCATCTCGTCGAGCAACGCCTCGGGCACGCACCATCAGTTCCAGCAGGCTTTCTACGAGGGCGACTGGCGCCTGTTCGACCTTTCGCCGAGAGTGTATTGGCTCAATCGCGACAACCGCACCGTGGCGAGCCGCCGGGCCTTCGAGGACGACCTCTATCTGAAGCTCCGCCAGGGAAGCGGCATCAACTCGGGAATCCGCGGCCGCAGAGGCCGCGCCACCTTCGGCACCGCCGAGCGCCCCCACGCGATGGACTTCGCCCTGCGCCACGGCGAGCGCGTGAGCGTCTGCTGGCACAACGAAGGCCGGTGGTTCGAATTGACCGGCGACCGCGAGCCGATTCCGTTGGCCAAGATCCCGCCCTATTTCGGCAACGGGGCCATCGTGTTCCAGCCGACCGGCAAGGGCGAGGCGGCCGCGCTGGAGAACCTCGCGGTCGAACGCGCGGACGGCGGCGGGCGCCTGCTGCGCGGCGCCGATCGCGCCAGGCCCGGCTCGCTCGTCTACCGGGTGCACTGCCCGTACATCCTTTCCGATTGCCGGATCACCGGCCGATACGAGGGCCGGCAGGAAGGGGCGGTTCGCGCGTCGATCTCGTTCGACGACGGCAAGAGCTGGACGGAACTGTGGCAGAGTGCCGAGCCCATTGGCGCCGTCGACCTCAACCTGCTCGACCAGGTCACGGCCCGGTACGCCTACGCCCTGAAGATCGACCTGGCGCCGGGCGCAACGGTCGCCGATCTCAGCGTGCGCACCACGTTCGTCGTGTCGCCGCTCTCGCTCCCCGGGAAGCTGTCGCGAGGCGACAACCGAATCCGTTTCGTGGGCGGACCGCCTTCGGCCCCGGTCAAGACGTCGTGCCGATGGATCGAGCGCCACCGCAGCGACTTGGGCGTTTCGGTCGGTTCGATCGGATACTACCTGAACGGCGATGAAGCGCGGCGCGACGTGTTGACCGCGCCGGCGGGCGCGGCGACGCCGCTGTCCGTCGTGCTCGAAGGCGCGCCCGCGCGGGCCGAGGTCTCGATCGACGATCTGCCCCCGGGATGGCAATGCACGCCCTCGCGGCGGGCCCTCGCGATTGCCGAGCCGGGCGAGGCGGCGACCGGCGAATTCCTGTTGACCCCGGCCCCGGCCGACGCGGGCGCAATCCGCTGGTTCGAGATCGTGGTGCGCCACGCCGGGCGCGACGAGCCACGACGCCTGTCGGTGCAGGTTTTCGCCGCCGAAGCCCCGCGGGTCGGCGAGGCCGAGCAGGCCGCCGAGTGCGACGGCCGGGTGGCCCGCTGCGATTCGCCCGCACTCAGCGGCGGGGCCGCGATGCGTTTCGCGGGTAGCGGGCACGTGGCCTTCGACTTCGACGCCCCGCGAGCCGGCACGTATGCCCTGTGGCTTCGCGCCCGATGGGAACCTGAGGCGAGCACCGCGATGACGCTGGCCGTCGACCAGGCGCCGCCGCGCAGCCTGCGCGCCACGTCCATGATCGGCTTCACCGACTGGACCAACCCGCGCGAAGCCCACACCAAGATGTTCGCCCATTTCGGCGAACAGTACGGCCACTGGTCGTGGTACCGCGTGCCCGAGGTCGAGTTGACCGCGGGCCGCCACCGCCTCACGCTCGGCGCCGAGGCCGGGGCCTCGATCGACGCGATGCTGCTGCTTTCTCAAGACCCCGCAACCGACCGGGCCGCGATGAATCTGTTCCAGAACTGGAACTACGCCCCGTGGCAGAACCCGTTCTGAGGGGGTCCGAGCCTCGCTTGCTCATCTGCCGGCGCTCACGCCCCGCGAAATCGCTCGATCAACTGCTCGATCGCCCGGTGGTCATAGCCCCATCGGCTCTCGCTCTGGAGGGCCCGCTCGATTTCGGGCAGCGCGGCCCGGGCCCGGTCGCCCAGGACGTCGAACACGTTGAGCGCCCGGAGGCGGATCCACTCGCTTTCGTGGCGCAGCCCCGCGACCAGGACGGGCATGACGTCGAGTCGGCTGCCGACGGCGACCAGCGCGTCGGCCGCCGCGATGCGCACGTTGGGCGCGCGATCGTCGAGGCGTCGGGCCAGCGCCGATTCGGCCGAAGCCGCCTCGGCCCCCAGGGCCTTGATGCCCACGGCCGCCCAGTAGCGCACGGCCGGGTCGTCGTCGCTCAGAAGCTCGACGAGTCGCGGCAGCTTGCCGGCCCCGCGTCCGGTGAGATCGGCCGCCGCGAGGATTCGTTCGAAGGGGTATTCTTGCGGATCGCGGGCCATCTCGTAGGGCGTCGTCGCCGCGCTTCGCTCGCCCTGATCGTACTCGGGCAGCAGCCCCAGGTCGCGGACCTCGACCATCCAGCGACGGTGCTCGGCCCGCATCCGCTCGAGCACGGCCCGATGGGCCGGATCGCCGGCCAGGTCGTTGATCTGGTAGGGGTCTTCCCAGGTGTCGTAGAGTTCTTCGAGCGGTTTGGTCGGGCGGAACCAGAGGGCCGGCGGCCCTTCGAGCCTGCCTTCCCGAGCCAGCCGATCCCAGACCTGCATCGTGGGCATCTCGTAGGTGTATGAGATGTGCTGGGAGTACGTCAGGTGGGGCATGTAGTTTCGCAGGTACAGGTAACGGCGGTCGCGCACGCCGCGCACCATGTCGTACCGCTCGGCCATGCGGTTTCGCATGAGGTGCACGTACTCGCGGGCCGGGGCAGACCGCCCGCCGAGAAAGGCCCCGCCCTCGATCACGTCGGGAATCGGCACGCCCGCCAGGCTGAGCACCGTGGGCGCGAAATCGACGAAGCTTACGAGCCGGTCGGTCGCGCTGCCCGGTTCGCCCGGCGCCCACTGCGCGTACTTCTCCGGGAAGCGGACGATGAGCGGCACCCGGGTGCCGCAGTCGTAGATCCACTTTTTGCACCGGGGCATCCCCACGCCGTGGTCGGAGTAGAAGAACACGATCGTCTCGCCGGTCAGCCCGTCGTCGTCGAGCTGTTCGAGAATCGCGCCCGCCTGTCGGTCCATCGCGCTGATCAGATCGTAGTAGCGGGCCCAGTCGCGGCGGACCTCGGGCGCGTCGGGGTGATAGGGAGGAACGGCTACTTGGGCCGGATCGTGTCGCCACGAGCGCGGAATGCCCTCCATGTGCCGCTCGTACTGCTTCTCGTTGCAGCGGATTTGGCTTTCGTGGGTCGTCGTGAAGTTGAACACCGCGAAGAACGGCTGCCCGGGCTTCCGGCTGCGCCAGTGGGCCTCGCGGCTGCAATGGTCCCAGGCGTCTTTCGGCACGTCGAAGTTGTAGTCGGTTTTCACGTTGTTCGTGCAGTAATAGCCCGCCTCGCGCAACAGCTCGCTGAAGCACTTGACCCCGTCGGGCAGGACCGTGCGGCACCGCATGTGGTGCGAGCCGAGCGACACGGGATAAAGCCCCGTGATGAGGCTCGAGCGTCCCACGGCGCACACGCCGCACACCGAGAACGCCCGCGTGTAGCGAACGCCCTGGCTCGCCAGGCGGTCGAGATGGGGCGTGACGGCGAACGAGTCGCCGTAGCAGCCCAGGTTGGGGCTCATGTCTTCGCAGGTGATCCACAGCACGTTGGGCCGCGCGGGGCCGGCGGCATGAGCGTGGGCCGCGGCGATCAGCATTCCCGCCAGGGCCAGGCAGATTCGCGTGTTCATCGATTCGATCCCTTTCCTGCACCAGGGCGATTGGCGGCCTTTCCAGCCGACTATTGTAAACCCCGGCCGACTTCCTACAATGCGCCGAGACGTCCACCCCGCCCACCCGCCGCCCCGACCCTCGCCGCACAAGGATTCCCCATGTTCAGCCCTTGCCTTGTTCTGGGGCTTGCCCTGGCCGCCGCCCTGCCCGAAGACTCCCACGAAAACGGGACTCGCTCCGCAGCGCAGCGGAGGTGCCTGTCCCGCTCTGGCGAGCATGAGATGTCGCTCAGCGGCGCCTGGGAACACCGTCGGGTCGACGACCTCTCGCTCCCCGTGCCCGACGATGGATGGTCGGCCGTCCAGGTGCCCGGCTACCGGAATGGCTACGATTACCAGCGGGCCTGGTTCCGCCGGTCGTTCGACGCGCCGGCCGCAATGCGGGGCAAGCGAATCAAGATCCGCTTCGGCGGCGTGAAGTACAACAGCCGCGTCTACGTCAACGGCAAGGAAGTCGGTGGATGCTTCGGCGGCTATCGGCCCTTCGAGGTCGACGTGACCGACGCCGTGCGCTTCGACGAGCCCAATGAGCTGCTCGTCGGCTGCCACGACTGGACCGGCATCTTCACGCCCGGCAAGGTCGATTTCACGCGCGACGGCGAGTGGAATCGCATTCGCAACGTCCCCCGCGACAAGATTCTCGCTCCCATCGGCGGCTTGTACGGCCTCTACGGGATTTGGGACGACGTGACGCTCTGCGCCCATCCGGCCGTGTACGTGAAAGACCTTTTCATCCAGCCGTCGGTCCGCCGCAACGAGCTGGTCGTCGCGTACACGCTGGCCAATGAGTCGCCGGCCGACGCCGAGGTCGATCTGCGAGCGGCCGTCGAAGATCGAGGCAACGACGTGCTGGCAATCCCCGCCGTTCGCGTGGGCGTGGCCGCCGGGGAGACGGCCGCCGTCACGCTGCGCCGGCCGTGGCCCGATCCGCACCTGTGGTCGCACGTCGACCCCTATCTCTACCACCTTCGCAGCGAGCTTTCGTCGGGCGACGTCGTGCGCACCCGGTTCGGCTTTCGCGAGTTCTGGGTCGACGGGCATCACTACTATCTCAACGGCGTCAGGATCAACCTGCTGGCCACCTCGTGGTGGCCGCCGCACGCGCCGATGACGCGGGAAGAAGTGCGGCAGCGCTGGGAAGCCGTCAAGCAATGCGGGTGCGTCGCCTTCCGCACGCACACGCAGCCCTGGCGGCCCGTCCACTACGACGTGGCCGACGAGATCGGGCTGCTCATGATCATCGAAGGGGCCGTCTGGAACGACGACTACGCCTACCGCATCGACGATCCGGTCTTCTGGGACAACTACGCCGCCCATCTTCAGGCCATGGTCGACCGCGACAAGAACCGGCCCTCGGTCGTTATGTGGAGCCTCGAAAACGAGTTCTACGGCGGGCGCTTGAACGACGACTCGCCGGCCAAGAAGGACCTCGTGCGCATGGGCCGGCTCATGAAACAGTGGGACCCCACGCGGCCGGTCTTCTACGAGTCGGACGGCGACCCCGGCGGCGTGGCCGACTCGATCGGCATCCACTACCCGCACGAATATCCCGAGCACACTTGCTGGCCCAACGAAGCCTACTGGCTCACCCGGCCCCAGAAGATCGGGCACATGTTTCACGAGGGCCGCGAAGAGTTCTTCTGGGACAAGACGAAGCCGCTCTACGTCGGCGAGTTCCTCTGGCTCCCGTCGAGCAATCCGTCGTGGCATACCGTCTTCTTCGGCGACGACGCCTATCGCGACTATCGCCGCTACCGCAACATGGGCAAGGGCGAAAGCTGGCGCATGCAGATCCTCGGCTACCGGCACCTCGAAGTGGCCGGCATCTCGCCCTGGACCGTCATCGAGGGCGGGCCCCTCGACGAGACCAACTTCCTCTACCAGGCCCACCAGTACGCCTACCAGCACGTGGCCGCCTACTGCCACGACTACGATCGCCGCTTCTATTCGGGCGAGCGGGTCACGCGCCGCGTCGAGGTGTTCAACGACGTGCTCGAACCATCCGACCTTGTGCTCCAGTGGCAATTGCGCCGCGACGAGCAGGTCGTCGGCCGCGGCACGGAGGAGCTGTCCCTCGGCCCCGCCGACCACCGGATGCTCGACGTCGAGCTCGCGATGCCGCAAGTCGACCGCCGCACGCCCCTCCGCTGGGACCTCGAGCTGGTTCGCGAAGGGAAGACGGCGTTCACCGACGAGCATGCCTACGATGTATTCCCACGGGTCGCGCCGCCGCGGACGAGCGCGGCCGTCGGCCTCTACGATCCGAAGAACACGACGAGCCCGCTTCTCGAGACGTTGCAGGTGCCGACCAGGCCCGTGAAGTCGCTAACCGACCTCCCTGACGGTTGCGACGTACTGGTCGTCGGGGCCGGCGCGCTGGAGGCCGAGGCCGGCGCGAGCCCGGTGATCGGGCACGTGCGCCCGGAACGAAAATCTCTGGCCGACTTCGCCGCCCGGGGCGGCCGCGTTCTCGTGCTCGAACAGCAAGCCTATCCCGAGGGGACGTTTGACGTGGGCTTGACGAGCCACGATTCGACGATGACCTTCCCGGCCCGGCCGACCCATCCCGCGCTGCGGGGCGTCGAGCGCGACGACTTGATGTTCTGGCGGGGCGATCACCTGGTATCCGCCGCCGAACTGCCCCGGCCCAGCACGGGCGGATTCGTGCCTATCGTGGTCTCGGGCTCGGCCGCCGGGCTCGATCAGGCGCCCCTGTTGGAGGTCGCGGCCGGTCGGGGCGCCGTCGTTCACTCGCAACTCAAGCTGGTCGCAAAGGCCGCCTCGGAACCGGCGGCCGCCCGCATTCTCGTCAACCTCCTCGAGTACCTCGCCTCGTACCGCTCCCGGGCGCCCAAGAACGCCGTCGTCGGCGCGTCGGATGCCTACGCGAGTTATCTGCGGTCGATCGGGCTGCGCTTCGACCGTCTGCCCGAGGGCCTCGGCGACGTCGACCTGGCGCAATACTCCCTGCTGCTCTGCCGTGGCGCGGTCCCCGAGCCGGCGAGGCTTCGCGGTTACGTCGAGGCGGGCGGGAATCTCGTCCTCCACCGCGTCCCCGATCGGGCCGTCCGCGAGATTGCCCGGGCCTTCGGCCTCCACCTGGCCCTTCAACCCTACGCGGGCCATGTCACCCGGGCCGAGGACGACGAACCCCTGCTCGAAGCGATAACTCGCGAAGACCTCTACTGGCTCGGCAAGCACGTGGGCATCGGCTGGGCCGAAACGCCCCGGGCGCCCGACATGGCCGACGCCGTCTTCACGAAGCCGCTCGACGACCGCCAGGTGCGAACCTTCGAGATCGAACAATGGAAGCTCGAAGGCGGAATCGTCGAAGCCCGCGAACCCGGCGTGACCTTTGCCACGGTCGGCTCGGCCACGGCCGAGGTCGACTTCCCCGAGACCGCCTCGTACGTGATCGGTCTCGTGGCCCGGGGCACTCCGTGCGACGGGGTCTATCCGGTCGCCCGCGTGTCGATCGACGGCCGGCCCTTGGGCGACGTCTCGGTCGCCGGCGACGATTGGCATCGCGTCACCACGTTCGGGCGGATCGAGAAGGGGCGCCGCCGCGTCTCGGTCGCCTTCATCAACGACCGGAGCAATCCGCCCCACGAAGACCGTAACCTTTACGTCGACAAGGTGCTCATCGCCGAAGATCGCGAGGCCGGCGACGTGTCATTCCTCACCATGCCGCCGGCCGCTGCCGCCGTGCGCCGGGGCGAGGGCACGCTGGTGATCGACCAACTCCGCTGGGACGTCGAGCCCCAGAACGCCCGCAAGGCCGCGCGCTACGCCGCGTCGCTGCTGACGGCCCTGGGTGGCGACTTCACCCCGCGCCTGGGCACCACCCTCGAATGCGAGCAGATGACGCCCCAGCCCGGCATGCCCCACTTCAACGTCCGCGGAAACCACGCCTCGCTGGCCTGCACGGGCTACATCAGCACGCCCATCGACGTGGCCGCGTCGGGCCGCTACAGCGTCGAGATCGTCGCCTCGGGCACCCCGGCCGCCGGAGTGTACCCGATCGTGGCCCTTCGCATCGACGGCAAGGAGGTCGGCCAGGTGGAGCTGACCGGCGGGGCCTGGCGCCCCTATCTCCTCGACGTCGAGCTGACCGAAGGCCGGCACGACCTCGCCCTGGCGTTCACGAACGACTACAACCGCGACGGCGAAGACCGGAATCTGATGCTCGACCAGATGACGTTCTACGCGGAGTGATGAGGCGGAAGGCTGGAGGGTTCCGTACGTCACAGGTCTTGATCACCTATCTGCGACGGCCAATTCGAGTTTGGTTGCCGTACCGTGCCTGCTGCTCAGTAATCAGCTTTTGCCGCGAAAGGGAAATGCGATGGCCGCCACCTGGCTTGCCGCTTTGTGTCTGACGGTCTCGGCCGAAGAGGCCGTCGTCGTCGATGCGACGAAGCAACTCTTCCTCGACGACTACCTGATCGCCGCAAAGGAGAACGTCACCCGGACGATCCATCCGGTCGAGAAGTATCGGGGCAACCCGGTGCTGCGGCCCACGGAGCCTTGGGAAGGCGGCGTGGCGATTCTCTACGGCTCGGTGCTCCGCGACGAGGGCAAGTATCGGGCCTGGTACTACGCGGCGGGGAGCGTCGGCTATGCCGAGAGCGACGACGGCGTCGCCTGGACCAAGCCCCGGCTGGGCATCGTCGAGATCGACGGGCAGAAGACGAACCTGCTGATCCGCCGCGGGGCTCCGGAAGAGCCCGGGGGCCTTCCCTACTTCTACGAGGTTTTCGGGGTCCATCGCGATGAGCGGGCCGATCCGAGCCGGCGCTACAAGATGGGCTTCTTGAGCATCGACCGCGAGTACCGAGGCGAGCACGAAGACCCGTTTCATCGAGGCCAGCGCCGCGGGCTCGGCGTGGCGGCCGGGCCCGACGGCATCCGTTGGAGCCTCGTCGAGAGCTTCGCCACCGATGCCATCTGCGACGGGGGGACCTACTGGATGTTCGATCCGCGGCGGGGCAAGTTCGCGCTTTATGGGCGGACCAAGCACGTCGACCCCGCGGTGCTCGAAGCTTGGGGCGAGAGCGACTGGGTCCGCCGCTACTACTGGGGCCGCTCGGTCGCCCGGGTCGAATCGACCGACTTCGTCGCCTGGGACGTCACGCGGCCCGCCAGGGCGCCCGTCGTGATGACCGCCGACGCCGGCGACGCGCCGGGCGACGAGATCTATTCGATGCAGGTGTTTCCGTACGAGTCGGTCTACATCGGCCTGGTGCAGGTGTTTCACAATCAGCCCGACGCCTGCCACCTCGACGTGCAACTGGCCGTCAGCCGCGACGGCGTGTCCTTTACCCGGGTGGGCGACCGGCGGCCGTTCCTCCCCGTCGGCCCCGTGGGGAGTTGGGACCGGTTCAACCTCTCCGTGGCGAACAACCCGCCGATCGCCGTGGGCGATGTGCTTCGCTTCTACTACGGCGGGCGCAATTACCGGCACGGCCCCTACGATGGCGACGATCGCGGAGAGAGCTTCGGGGCCATCGGGTTCGGCATGATCGATCGCGATCGCTTCGTTTCGCTGAGCGCCTCGTTCGACGGGGGCCGGATCGTCACCAGGCCGCTCGTGCTGCGCGGGCGCCGAGTGCATCTGAACGCCAAAGCCGACTTCGGCGAAATCGTGGTCGAAGCGCTCGACGCCGGCGGCAACCCGCTGGCCCGATCGACGCCGGTCGTTCAGGATGGGCTCGATGTCCCACTCGAATGGGAAACGGGGGGCCTGCTCGAAGCCTCGCGGCCCGTGACGCTGCGGATCACGCTCCGCAACGCGCTGCTGTTCGCCCTTTGGTGCTCGTGACACCCCGCTCAGTCGGCCCGTTGCGTAAGCCGGCTCTCGATCGGCACCGCGTCCACGGAAGCCCGTGGTGGCGGCTCGCCCTGGGATCGGGCCCGGCGGCTGAGGGGCCGCTCCCGTCTCGCATGCCACGCGACTTCGACCGCCACGGCCACCAGCGCGAACACGCCGAACGCGATTTCCAGCCACCACGACATGCCGGTTCCGAGCCACGCACCGAAAAGCGTCACTGCCGAGAGCGTGTGGGTCACCATATCGGGCCGTTGCATTTGTTGCAGAGTTTGGTCGGGCAAAACGCCATGGCCAGCCATATCGGCAGCCACAGCCCTAAGGTGAAGATCGTCAGCAGAAGCTGCTTCCCGTGGTTGATCGGGTCGTAGTGATAGCCGACATCCTTCTTGCATTGAGGACAATGCGCAAGTTGTGAGTTCGCAACGAGTTGTGCATTCGCCATGGAAAGGCTCCTTGCTGGCTTGAAGGGAAGATCGGGGAAAGGCCGGAGGCCGAAGAGTCGCAGAACCCGGGCGTTTCTTCCTTACCGACGAATTCGCCGCGCCTCCGCAGCGAAGGCTCCGGTCTCCGGCCCTGTTTGGGGTGGTTGTTCCGTCCACGTCGATGGACGGCACACGCTCTCCACTCGGTACGGCAGCGACGCCGTCGAAAACCTCAGATCGAAACGGCGCACACGCGCACGGATTCGTGGAGGGGAAGCAAGCACGCCCTCAGCGCAGCCGGGCGCATCAAACCAGCCAGGTGCAGAAGAGAACCCGAACGGGGCGGCGCGCAAAGACGGGCGCGGACGCGCCCGGGCGGAAGAGCCACCGCGGCCGGCGGCGAGCAAACGCGCCCGTCCGGGCCTCGCACCAGAGAAACGGCTTCGAGGCGCCCGACGGAACGTTGATCTCCGCCGAGTCGTTCTCGAGTAACGGATCGGGAACGCGCAGCGGTCGCGGCGGCGACCAGTCGATCGCCCCGCCGCTCACACCGCGGTCTCCCGATGCCTCCTGCTGCTCGCAGCCGAGAGATCTGCCCGATACCCTCTCTCCGCTACACGCGAACGCAAACGCCACGGCCGCGGCGACGGCGCACCCAAGAATGAGGGACCGGTAAAGGCGTGACCGATTGCCAAGCATTCGACGGCTCACAGGGGCGTTCCATCTTGAATGCTAGAATCGCGCGGCATCGGCGTCAATAGCAGAGCAACCGCACCCCGCGACGAGGGCCGCAATCCCAGACCGCGATGGATCTGGGCTGGGTCGGCGCCCGTTCCGAATCGTCCCTCAAGCGTCCCGCGAAGATTCTCTCGAATTCGCACAACCCGGGCAATCCTCTTCGAAATACTCCCACTTGCCGCATCGGGCGCAATGGATGAAGCGGCGACGAGCGAATGTTCCTACCCCGGCGCCGCGGCACGGTGCCAGTAATCTTTCAGCTTGACGAACTCGTCGAACATGACCTCGGTCATCGCGGGGTCGACGGCCAGGGCTTCGGGATCGCCGTAGTTGAACACGATCAGCCCCCCCCTCGGGGTGCTCCAGTGGCGGACGAGTTGCCGGGCTTCTTCCCGCACCTCGTCGGCTACGCCGCGGGGCAGGGTCGACTGGATGTCGACCGTCGTCAAAAAGCAGACCCTGCCGCGGCACGCCTCGCCGAACTCGACCAGCCCGTACGCCCGCGGCTGCTGCATGTTGAGCACGTCGACGCCCAGCTCGGCCAAGCGGAGGGCGAAATCGTTGATCCGCCCGCAACTGTGCAGGATCACGTGCCAGCCGTGCCCGTGAATCGCCTCGAACAACTCGGCGTAGCGGTAGGCGAAGAACTGCTCGAAGGTCTTCCGGCTGACGAAGGTGCCCTGCTGCGTTCCCCAGTCGTCGGTGAGGAACAACCCGTCGATCGCGTCGCCGAACCGACGGCGGAGCGCGTCGAACATGCCCAGCTTGAACTCGAGGATCATGTCGAGCACGCGCTCGACGCGCTTGGGCTCGCGGTAGAAGTCCTCCATGGTCGCGGCGAAGCCACGAAGCATGTGCAGGCGTTCGATGAGGTTGAAATGGCTGGTGACGGCCACGTAGCGGTCGCCCGCCTCGTCGAGCAGCGGGCCGAGCCGCTCGAAGTAGAAGGGGTTGTGGGGGTCGGGCGGGCGGTAGGCGTCCAGGGCCGACCAGTCGGCCAGCGGATGGCCCACGACCTGGCCCATGTTCTTCGTTTCGGTCCGCTCCCAGCGGCATTGCCAGTCGTCGGACGCGGCGTTGTCGAAGAACCAGCCCGCCTCGGCCCGATCCATCTCCCAGACGTCGCACACGTCGTCGGGGGCCCAGGGGATCTCGTGCTGCCAGAAGGGCAGGCGCGGGGGCGATTGAAACTCAATGGCCCGGCGCACGATCTCTCGCGGCTCCATCGCTCGATTCTCCGATCATCAACAGATTCGTCGGCGCCAGCACGTAACGGTGCCCTGCCAGCCAACGCAGCAGACCCAGCTTCGGCAACAACCCCAGTATCTTGGCCGACAGACCGCGGAACAAGTGCCCTTGCTCGCGGTGCGCCGTGAACCCGAACGACAACCGGCCGATCCGGCGGTCGACGGCCCGAAAGTCGCCCTTCCGCGGCGTGGCCCACGCGCACCGCTCGGGCTCGAAGGTCAAACGCGGAAACAACCGCTTGACCCCCTCGTGGGTAAACCGCCAGTAATCGCTGGGATACCCGTGAAACTGCCAGGCAAAGGGTACCGACACGCAGACCTTGCCCCCCGGGGCGAGCAGGCGGGTCAGGTTCTCGGCCATGCCGAAGGGCTGCTCGCAATGCTCGAGCACGCTCAGGCAGAAGATCGTCCCGAACCGGGCCCCTCCCAGGCACGCATCGACCTCGTCGAACGGGCCGGCCAGATCGAGCACGACGTCGACCCCGCGCCCGGCCTGCATGTCGACGCGGGTGTAGGCGCCCCCGTGGACCAGAACCGGCTGCAAATCCTGCGTGCTGCCGTAGTCGCGGGCACCCACCTCGAGATAGGGGCCGTACAGATGCTCGGCATGCTTCTTGACGAACAGCAGTTGGTTCACGTCGCCCATGATCGCGCCCGCCGCCGATGTGCGCCTCGTTTCAAACCGCGTTCTTGCTCCCAAGGGCGCTGCCTGGCGGCGCGGCGTGCCCTCGGTAGGAAGACGGCACCGAAGACGGCGGGGGCAGGTCCCGCGCCGAGCGCCGGGGTCGTCGTTCGTCCTTGCGGCCCCGAGGCGCGCGTCAAGTCTTCAGCCCGCGCAGATCGGCCTCGAGCTTGACGTCGGCCTCGACGATCTCGTTCCAGGTGACCGTATCGTGCCGGTAGGCGGCCTCGCGCCCGAGCACGGCGGTCAGGTTCGAGCGGACCGACGGGGCCACGGTGGGGTTGTCGCACTTTTCCTCGGTCACGGCCGCGTAGAACTCCTCGATGTTGGTCAGTGTCCCGTCGGTATAGAGATTGCCCAGCGTGCCGCCTTCGAAGGGTTTGTTGCCGCGAATCCAGACGTCGCCGAAATAGTCGGAATGGGCCATGCCTCCGCCGCCGAACACGCGGCAGCGGATTTCGTCGCGGCAGCCGGGGATGGCCTTGACCGAGGTGTGCGTCAGCACGACGTCGCCTGGGAACTTGTAGATGACCGAAAAATGGTCCCAGAAGTCGCCGAATTCGCGCAAAGGGCGTCCCCCCGTCCCGGTCGCCTGCACGGGGGCGGCGTCGAGGAACCAGGTGGCCACGTCCAGGGCGTGGATGTCCTGTTCGACGATCACGTCGCCGCACAGCTCGAGGGTCTGGTACCACTTGCGCAGGCCGTCCTCGGGATTCGCCGCCGGGCTTCCCTTGCCGCCGCCGGCCCAAGGGTAATGACACTCGGCGCAGGAGATCTTGCCCAGGTCGCCGGCGTGGATCCGTCGCGCCGCCTCGCGGTAAAGGGCGTGCGCCCGGGTCTGGAAGTCGACCAGAAAAACGAGCTTCTCGGCCGAGGCCCGCTTGCCCGACTCGCCCATGCTCATGCAGCCGGGCACGTCGACGGCGATCGGCTTGGCCACGAACACGTGCTTGCCGGCCGCCACGGCCGCGGCCGCCTGCTCGGGGTGGAAATAAGGCGGGGTCTCAATCACCACGGCGTCGAGCTTCTGGTCCAACAGCCGCTTGTAGCCCGACAGGGTGGTGTAGCGATGTGCCGGGTCGACCTCGAGCCGGTTGCCCACCGCGTCGACGCGATCCTGAAAATAGTCGGCCAGGGCCACGAACCGGTAGCGATCGGTCTTGGTGAACAGATTTGCGATCCAATTGCCGCGCCCGCCGCAGCCGATCAGCCCGAGGGTGACCCTCGAGTTGGCCGAGGTGCCACGGGCGAGCGAAGGCTTCACCACGCCGACGGTCGTGGCGGCGGCCCCGGCCAGAAACGTGCGCCGTCGGATGGTTGCGTTTCGAGACTCGGCGGTCATGGTCGATCTCCGTTGGAAGAGTTACTGGCATCGCGGCCGCTCGTTCGGAGTGCGGCTCACCCCAAATGGTAGGCTTCGCACGACGGACGCGTCAAACCGGTGCCCGGTGGAACCGGGGCACCTGGCCCCGGCCGCCGCCCCTCGAAGCCCCCCCGCCAACGCGGCTCTCAGAAGCCAGCGCGGCAACAACGTCGGGCTGATCGCGGGATCCATCGGCAGCGCCGACAGAAACGCCCAGGACGTGACGAACACCGTCATGCCCGTCACGGGGCCTTTTCCTTGCTGTCGCGGTTTTCGCGGCGAGTTCGCAACGGAGGCTGCCGTCGGCTTCGTCGCCGCGCGGCCCTCGTAAGCCGGCAATGCTCGATTTCGAACCTCGCGGCGGTGCTGGCAGGCTGGAGGGCAGCGGATTAGGATGGGAATCAAAGGCTCCGAGCCCCGACGCGAAGGTCTCCGACGTGAGCCTCCGAAGACGCTGCGGTCGCCGTGGGGCGCGCCGCGGCGACGGACCCTTGCCTCATCGCGCGTGCGCCGAGCCCGCGCGAAAAGCCGGGCGCTCTATCGGGGCTGAACGTCGGAGAGGACGGCACGGGGCTTTGGAGCACGCTTCCGGCCGGTTTTCCCGCATTGAAAGCGGCGGATCGAAACGGCGTCGGAAGCGGCGTTTGGCATACCCGCGCACCTTTTTTTTCGGAGGATCGATCGATGCGTCACCGCGTGTTCATCCTGATCGGGGCGACGGCGGCGCTGGCCTGCGCGGCCGAGAGCGCCGAAACGACGCGGCACACCGAAGTGTCGATTCGGGGCGAGATGTTCTACGTCAACGGCCAGCCCACCTACGAGGGACGCCGGTTCGAGGGCAGGAAGATCGAGGGCCTGCTGCTGAACAGCCGCATGGTCCAGGGTATCTTCGACGATCTGAATCCCGAAACGGCCGGCCGCTGGGCCTATCCCGACACGGGCAAGTGGGACCCCGAGCGCAACACCGACGAGTTCATCGCGGCCATGCCGGCGTGGCGGGAGCACGGGTTGCTATCGTTCACGATCAACCTCCAGGGCGGCAGCCCCGAGGGATACTCGAAACAGCAGCCCTGGCACAACTCGGCGCTGCGGGCCGACGGATCGCTGCGGCCTGACTACATGGGCCGTCTGGAGCGCATTCTCGACAAGGCCGACGAGCTGGGCATGGTGCCCATCGTGGGCATCTTCTACTTCGGCCAGGACCATCGCCTGGCCGACGAGGCGGCGGTGATCCGCGGCGTCGACAACGCGGTCGAGTGGGTGCTCGGGCGCGGCTACCGCAACGTGATGATCGAGATCAACAACGAGTGCAACGTCCGCTACGACCACGCGATTCTGCAGCCCGGCCGCGTGCACGAGCTCATCCGGCGCGCCCGGGGGATCGTGCGCGGCGGGCGCCGCCTCTACGTCAGCACGAGCTACGGCGGAGGGACCATCCCGGGCGAAAACGTCGTGGGGGCCGCCGATTATCTCCTGCTGCACGGCAACGGCGTCGACGACCCGAAACGGATCGCCGCGATGGTCCGCCGGACGCGCGAGGTCGCCGGCTACCGCCCCATGCCGATCCTGTTCAACGAGGACGACCACTACGACTTCGACCGGCCCGCGAACAACTACCTGGCGGCACTGGGCGAGTACGCCTCGTGGGGATACTTCGACTTCCGCCGACGCGACGAGCCCTTCGAGGCCGGCTACCAGTCGGTGCCGGTCGATTGGCGGATCGGCCATCCGCGCAAGCGGGGTTTCTTCGAGCTGACCCGCCGCATCACCGGGGCGGGCCTGTAAACAAGAGGCTTCCGTCTCGCCGCATCACCCGGCGTTCCCAAATGGTCCCGGCTACGGCGCGACGTCTTCTTCCTCTTCCTCCTCCTCGATCATCGGCGCCGGGCGGGTCGGCGGATCGCCGCGGTGAGGCTTTTCGGCCGCGGAGGAGGGTTCGAGTCGGCGCTTCAGATAGGCGCTCACTTCGAGCTGGAATCGGGCCATTTCGTCGGCCAGGGCGATGTACTTCTCGCGGTCTTCGCGATCGGCCTCGCCTGTTCGCGGCAACAGCATGTCGACCAGGTCGGACAGCTCGCGCAGGTGCTCGTCGGTCGATTTCAGCAGGCGCCGGGCGGTCAGATGATCGTCGACCTCGACCAGCTTCTTGAAAGCCTCCTGGGCCTCGGGCAGGCGTTGTTCGAACTGGGTGATGCGGGCGTCGGCCCAGGTTTCGAAGACGAAGGCCCTCGCCACGCGGTGCCCTTCGTCCTTGATCTGCCAGGTCGATTCGAGCTCCTGGAGCCGCCGGGCGAAGCCCGACTCGGGGCTCAGGCGCACAGCCTCGCGGTAGTTGGCGATGGCCCCTTCGACGTCGCCCTGGCGCACGAGGTCTTCGGCCAATTGGGCCTGCACCGCGGCGAGGTTGTCCGACTCGACCTTGCGGATCGTCTCTTCGAGCTTCGCCTCCATGGCGCCCAGCTCCTCGACCCGCACGTCGACCTCCCCCACTCGCTCGGCGATCCAGGCCAGACGCTGGTCCGAATCGAGGTCGAGTGTGCCGGCCCGGGCCCGCAGATCGGCGGCGTCGCGGCGGATCGTCTCCCGGAGCGGATCGAGGGTCCGCACCGCGATTCGGACGTGCTCGAGGGCCTGCTCGTACTGTTTCCTCTCGTTGTGCAGGTTCAACTGGCGGACGTACTGATCGAGCATGCCCTGGAGGACCTGCACGTCCTGGACGAGCACGGCGGCGTCGCGCTGCCAATCGCCCTTGTCGGCGGCCTTCTCCTCCACGCGAAGCTTGCACACCTCCTCGCACCACGCGTCGGTGATCGGCAACAACAGACGGGAGACCGCGCCTCCGCTCTGCACGATCTCGACGTAGGCCAGGTCGGAAAACGGCTTTGGGGCGATCACCCAGCCATGCCGATCGGGTGGATCGAGCCGGTCGGCGTCGCCGAGGTGGTCGAACCCCCGGCTGTTGGCGTACACCTGGCAGTTCTGCACGGGCGCGCCGCTTTCGGCGTCGACCAGCCGAAGGCGGAACCGCCCCGAACGGGTGTTGAGCTTGATCGCCTGGAATCCGGCGACGCGGGCGGTCCGCTTCCAGGGATCGGGCAGGCTCGAGACCACGGCGGCCCGGGTTGCGTCGGCGCCCGGCTCGATGCGCAGCAGGGTGTAGGGGATCGGCGTTCGGCTGAGCGCTCCGCCCTGCCGCCGGATGACCCAATACGGCTGGAGCACGCAGCCTTCGGCCAGGAGCGAGGCCAGCCGCGTACCCCGGCCGGCGCCGCGAAACTCGAGCCGGGCCGCGTCGGTTCCCGCCGGCTCGACCACGGCGACCGGGGCGAAGTCGTCGCGGACCGCCAGGCACACCGCCTTGGCCAGCCATTGCCGGTCGGGCGTCGCGCGCCCGCGCAGGGGACCCACGCGCTGCATCTCGCCGTCGATCTGCCGCCACGCGAGGCGATATTGCCCCGCCTCAAAGTCGATTGTCCCCAGAAAGAGCTTTTCCGCGATGGGCACCCGGTCGAACTGCTCGGGCTCGACGGTCAGGCCGGCGAGGCCGGCTTCGCCGATGCTCTCGCCAAACGGATGCTCGGAGACGACCTCCAACTCGACGAGGCTCCCGAAGTAGTCGGCCAGTTGGTCGTGCACCTGGCGGCGGACCGAATGGGTGTAGAACCGGGTGAACACCGGATCGTCGGAGAACCGCAGGCAGACCGTCAACGTGTAGGGCTCGCCGACGTTCGCCGACAGCCCGTCGGCCCAGACCGCCGCGCCGAGGGCAAGCCAGCCGACGAGCCCCAAGATGAACGACTTTTTCGAGGACGGCGATTCATGGCGGGGCCTCATGGTTTCGCCTCCAGTTCCCAGTGCTCGACGTTGGCGAACAAGTCGAAGGGATCCAGCGCGGCGGCCCGGCCGGCGCGGTCCTTGGGATGCAGGCCCGGGGCCACGGCCACGTAGGTGCCCAACTGCCACAAGGGGACCACGACGGCCTCGCGAGCGATCCGTTCGTGGATGGTATGGGTCGTCGCTTGAATCGTGGGGAAGTGTTTGTGTCGGTTGATTCGCGCGAACGCCTCGGCCAAGTCGGCATCGGGGGTGTAGCCCATGAAGTTCGGGCCGCCGGGGCGGCGAGCTTCGGCGTCGTGGTCGAGCAGGGGCTCGAGCCAGTAGCTGGAGTCTTCGAAATCGTGCCGCCAATAGGCCAGATCGAAATCGTGCCGGTCGACGATCCGCTCGTAGAAGGCCGCCGGCGACACGCCGACCAGTTCGAGCGTCACCCCGACCTCGCCCACGTGGGTGCGGATCTGCTCACACGCCTGTTGGATCTCTTCGCTCCCCGACGGGTAGACGAGCGTCAGACGCAGCGCATCGTGCCCCAGCTCTCGCCGGGCCAGGCCGGCCAGGGCCTTGGCCGTCCCCAGCTCGACCTCTCTCTGCCGTTCGTCCTGGGCCCGGTAGATCGAGAGCTTGCGATGGCAGGCCCACGATTCGGCGGGATAGGGGCCGTTCAAGGCCACGTGGTCTTTCGACCCTCGGGCGACGCGGAAGTACTGATCGAGGATCTCCTCGCGACGCACGGCGTGCGCGACCGCCAGGCGCACGTTGCGGCTGGCCGGCAGGCGCCGGCGGTAGTTCGGCGCAAGGAACCAGACCGAGGGCGTCTTCAGGCAAACGACCTGCCGTCCCTGGTCGCGGAGTTGAACCACGTGCTTGGGCTGCACCCCGTAGATCAGGTGGATTCGGCCTTGGAGGAACTGATCGACCGCCCGGGTCGGCTCGAGCCGATGGAATACGACCTCGCGAATCTTCGGCCGGTCGGCAACGCGGTACCACGGATTGGCCGCGAGTCGAAACACGTCGGGATCGTCGTCCGGCACGTAACGGAAGGGGCCCGTTCCCATCGGCTGGGTCCGCAGGCGATCGAGTTCGCCCTGGAGTTCCCGTTGCCGGGAGAGATCGGGGTGGGGGATCACGGGAAAGTCCATCAGCGACAGCGGCTGCCAGTGGTCGCGTTGGAGCGTGACCAGGGCCACGCGCGGATCGTTGTCGTCGGAGTTCCGGACGCCCCCGAGCAATCGCGCCCGGGCGGGCGAATAGCCGGGCCGCCCGTCGTGGTTGAGCAGCTTGACCGTCCACCGCACGTCTTCGACGGTGCAGGGCACGCGCCGCTCGTCGTCGGCCCAGAAGCATCGCGGCAAATGAAACGCCCGGCCCCGCTCGATGGGAATGGGCCGGCCCTGGGCGAGCCGGCATTCGTAATGGGAGCCCGACCGCGGATGGTCGACCCAGCTCACCAGGCTCTCGTAGACGAGTGACGCGGCGTGCCGCTCGACCGGCGTGCGGGCTTCGAGCGGCGACAGGCTTCGAGGCAGCTCGGAATAGGCGCAGTGCAGGATGGGATAATCACCCACCATGCGACGCCGCTCGTCGTCGAGGCCGGGCAGACCGGGCCAGATGCGCGCGGCCTCGTCGAGACGGTCGAGGGCCTCTTGCGGGCTCGATTCCTTGAGCGCCCGGGCTTCGTTGAACAGGCGGCTTGCCTCGTCGATGAGCCGCTGCCGAACGCGGAGGCCCGCCCCGTCGAGCTGGCCGTCCAACCGCATCACGGCCCGGTCGAGCAACTCCCGCACCGTGGCGTAGTCGTGCTGTTCGAGTGCCCGCCCGGCGCGGGCTTCGAGAATCTGGTCGTAGCGGCGGCGCAGCTCGGGCGACTGGGCCGGCCACTCGGGAAACTCGTCCGAGAGGCGATCGCACTCGCCCTCGGCCCGTTGGTGGAGCGATTGGGCGATAAGCTGATCGACCCGGCCCAGAGTCAGGTTGACCAGCGCCTGCACGAGGGGCTGGCGAATCTTCTCGTTCCATACGGTCCCCTTGCGCAGGCCCCGCTGGACGGCCGAGTCGTGCTCCTCGAGGGCCGTGCGCAGCAGTTCTTCGGCCGCGTCGTAGCTCTCGGGCCGTTTCGAGAGGTCGACCACCCGGCCCGGCTCGGCGAGCACCTCGAAGCTCGAAAGCCCCAGTTCCCGGGCGGCCTGCTTGCCGACCCGGCGCTCGTAGTACTCGATTCGCACGATCTGTCGCGCCGGGATGGAATGCTTGGCCGTGCCCGCGGTCGTCCATCGCTGGAACACGATCGTCTCGGAACGCCGCTCGGCGGGCAGCGGCACGGAGAGGTACTCGGGGTAAAGGACGATCGGCATGTCGCGGACCGGCTGCCGATCCGAAGGCTCCCAGTGGACCACGTCGTAGACTTCCTGCTTGCGCGTCGGCGGCCGCTGCTGCTCGGCTTCGTCATCCGTGGGCGCGTCGAGCGACGTTTCGCCTGCCGTCCGGGCCGCACGCGATCGACTGCCGCGCGGCTGGGGCTTTTCTTCCTCCTCCTCCTCCTCTTTCCTTTTCGTCTTCTTCTCGTCTACCTCTTCTTCCTCTCTTGCCGTGGGGAACGGTTGCCCGGCCTCCGCGGATTCGGCGGGCGGATCGGGAGCGTGTCGGGCGGCCGCCGCGGGCGGCTCGGATTTGGGCGAAGGCGTCGCCGGCTCCTCGATGCCCCGGTCGAGCACCGATCGCTGTCCGGCCGCGGACGCCCCAGCCGCCAGGGCCCACCAGCGCGTGCCGGCCGCCAGGCACGCCGGCCCGACCAAAGCCACGACCAGGATGGCCGATGCCGCGAGTCGCAGCGGCTCGGGTGATTTCACGTTCTTTCCGCGTTTGGTCGTCATGGCGATACCAGGTGTCGCATGCGTTCGTATTCGGCGGCTTCCTCGAATCCGGCCCGGCGGCATACGCGGCTCATGTTCGAGAAGATCTGCGCGGCCAGCTCGAATCGTTCGGGGCCGGCGACCTTGACCACCGCCAGGGCGCCGCGGAAGTGGTGCAGGGCCAGTTGGGGCCGGTCGGTGTCGGCAAAGTGCACCGCCAGGTTGTTGAGGATCTTGCCCCGCTCCTCATCCCGGATCGCATACTTGCTGACGCCTTCGAGCAGGGCCGTCAGGCGGTGATCGTCTTCCGAGATCGGCTCGGTGCTGACGTACGATTCGACGCGAACGTCGGCCGTAGTGGGCCGGCCGATCGGCTCGCCCAGCTTGCGGCGAAACCGGGTGATCGCCGCGGCCAGTCCGAAGACGTCGTGGACGTTGAATGCCTCGGCCAGCGCGCATTCCCGGGCGGCCTCGGCCATCTCGTTGCGGCGGAAGAGGCATTCGGCCAGGTTCAGGTGGGCGGGGCCGAACGTGGGGTTGACCACCAACGCGCGGCGAAACTTGCGCTCGGCCACGGCCCAACGTCCTTGGGTCGCGTCGGCCGCCCCCATGAAGTTCAGCAGGAACGGGGCGCCGTGCACGTCCATCGCCCGGGCCCCCCGGCTGGTCAGTTCATCGCCACGGATCGACCCGCCCACGCTGAAAAACGTACGCATGGTTCCGTACTGCGCGACGAAATCGTCGTCGATTGCGATTTCGAGGGGCAACTCGCTGGGCCGGAACCGCACGGCGTGCGTACCCCGCGGCAGCAACAGAATCGGGGCCGGCGCCGCGGCCAGCCCCGAAGGGTTCGCGATCGGCAGGCGCAGCCCGTTGACCTCGATGATCGTCGCCGCCCCGGGGATGCGAACGCCGTGACGGCCCTGGATCCGCTGGCAATCGAGATCGTCGTACTGCCGGGAGATGCCCACCAATCCTTCGTCGCCCTCCCTGACTGGCTCCGGTCGGGTAGCCGGGGTTGAAGACGGGGTCGATGCGGACAAGTACGGGGCGGCCGAGTCCGAAGGTGCGGTGGCTCGAGTCGAGCGCAGCGAGCCCTCAGCACCGTCGGTCGCGACCGCATCCGGCTCGCCGCTCGCCGAGGCGGCCGCGGCTGCCCGCGATGCGTCGACGCTCGGGGCCCCTCGATCGGCCCGCATCCGGCCGCCCAACACCGTCAGGCCGACCGTCGCGACGCACGCCAGTCCCCCCGCGACGACGAACAGCCAAAGCCTCGCGCCGCGAGCGCTCGCGAACGATCGGGGCTCGGGAAGTGGCGGAGGAGCGGCCCCCTGGGTGGCCGCGGGGAGCGGCGGGGGCGAACCGGCGCCCTCGCCGGGCGATGCCGTCGGCGACGCGGGGCCGGGAATCGACAACACGGCCCGGCAATTCGGGCATCGCCCCTGGCGGCCGGCCCAGCGGTCGTCGAGGTCAAGCCGAGTCTTGCACTTGGGGCATTGGACGTGCGGCATGGCGTCAATAGTGATTCAACATCAAAAGGAACAGGTCCCGCGGCAGGCCGTCGTGGGCCACAAAGGCCATTTCGGGCACGAGCGTGGCCGGGTTGATCGCCAGATCGTTGGGCGTCGTGCATCGCCGTGGATAGTCGACCACGAGCAACTCTCCGCTCGCGACGTCGGCCGCGACGAGCGGATGGTATGCTTGCTGCCGGTGCTCGTTCGAGAAGAACCACACCCGGCGGCCGCTCGGCTCCCAGGCGGGGCCCTCCGACTCGAAGTCGCGGTTCACCACGACGTCGCCGCCGACGGTCCGCGCCGTCCCCTCCTCGCCGGTCGGGCAGAGGCGAATTCGCCACGGGCGGTCGTCGCCCGGGGAACGCACGTAATAGGCCGCGTACCGCTCGTCGGGCGACCAGGTCGGGCTTCGCACGACGCCCTCCTCGCCCGCCGGCAGAAGGCGATTGACCTCGGTCCGCAGGTTCCGCAAGGCTACGTCGTACGCTACGAGCTTGCCCTGCCGATACCGCTCCAGGGCAAATAGCAGCCGGTAGCCGTCGCGCGACCAGCGGGCCGACGTGCCGCGCGCCAGCGCCGCCGGGCGGTCCACCGGGCCCTCGTCGTCCCATGCCTCGTGCATCAGACGCCCGTCGGCTTCGTACACCAGACGCCAGATCCCGTCGGTCCGCCGATAGAGGGCCGGAAAAACGTGCCGGCCTTCGTTCGCGGTGATCGCCCGCGGGGCCGACCCGTCGTCGGCAAGGTAGATCCGGGTGGTCTGGCGCGCCGGATCGATTCGGGCGAACGCCAGGGCCAAAGGCTGGTTCACCGCCCATCGCAGCATGTAGTCGTAGGCGCCGGGCTGGTCGGTCAACGGCGTGGGCTCTCGCCGGTCGAGCGACGAAAACACGAAGAGCTTGCTCGACGAAGCTCGACCGTCGCTCTGCTGGAACGCCAGGCGGAGGCCGTCTTCCGACCAGACGGGCAAATGGTGATTGTCGCCGCCGGCGAACAGCTTGAACATCAAGACCGTGGTGATCTCCGGCCTGGCCACCAGGCGCCGAAGCTCGCCGATCGTGGGAAACCGGGCCGGCTCGATCAAGGGCCGACCCAAGTCGACGTTGCCGAACTCGCCCTCGAGCAACTCGGCGCCGGGGACGGCGCCGGCCAGGAGTGCCGTCGCGGCAACAAGGCAGATTGCGGCCCGCCGCGCGGCCGGGGGCCGGAACCGGGTTCGTTGATCGTCCTGGATTCGTCGCATCGTTTGTGGTCGAGGCGTCTCGCGGACCGTTCAATAGGGGAACGTGACATCGGCCTGCGCCGTGGATTCGTAGATCACGACGTCGATGCCTTCCTTCTTTTCGCGCGGCCGAAACCGCAGCACGTAATCGACGGACTTGTCGCCCGTGGCCACGACGCGGATCCATCCGTTGCGGATCGGCGGATCCACGCGAAGGCCCGGAGCCTCGTCGGCCGCAAAGAACACCTGGGCGTTGTCGTAGCCTTCGAGGGCCCACCAGTCGACGCGGTCGTGCCGGGCCGGGTCGAGGCGACCCTCGACGCGGATCGAGGCGACGTCGCGGGCCTGGCAGGCGATCCGCTGGGCATGGAACCACTGGGAATTGGGATCCCGCTCGTCGGCCGGCGGATAGAAGCGGCACCGCAGCTCGACGCGCAGCGCGTCGCGCAACCGGCGCAGCTCGGCCGGGCCGAGCGACTGGGCCATCTTGCGCGTCTCGTCGGGATCGTCGCCTACCTTGCCGCTCATCGCCAGGTAGACGGCGTCGAAACGGCCGTCGATCTTCGCCTCGAAATCGGCGACGGTGCTCTCGAACACGAGACCGCAACGGCGAAGGTGCTCTTCCTTGACCTCGTATTCCACGAGACGGTGGAAATCGTCGATCAGCGCGTGGTCTTCGGCCTGGCGCCATCGCGCCAGGTCGCGCGATCCGATCCAGTTGGGCTTCCGCTCGGCGAACTGCTCCAGCGCGAGCCGGAAGTCGGGCAGCACCCTATTCAGGGTCCGGTGTTGGAGGTACAGTCGGCGAAGCTCGGCCTCGGCCTTTTCCGGATCGCGAATGTCGGGGATCTCGATTTCGTGCTCGGCCAGATAACGGCGCACGTCGCCCAGCGGGGCGGCGTCCGCCTCGGAGGCGAGTTGCCGCTCGGCCGGGTCCCAGATTTTGGCGATGGCTTGCCGGGCGCGGTCCGTGACGTCGCTGCGGCTCAGGGCGACGACGCGGGCTTCGACCTCCGCCGCGCCCCGAAGTCCCTCGACGCGCACGTTCTTCAACTTGGCCATCGCCGCGGGATTGACCGACTCGACGCGAAACTCTCCGGGCTCGCCCAACTCGGCCTCGATCGCGACCTGATCGCGCCCGATCAGCAGAAACTCGACGGCGATCTCGTAGGCGAAGCCGTCGTCGAGGAACACGGCTTCGCGCTTCGGGCCTGCCAGGCGAAAGTCGATCGCCACGGTCGCCGGCGCCGCGCTCCAGCCGGTCGGCGCCTGCCCCCAAGCCGCAGTGGCGCATGACCAGGCGACGACGGCGCCGATGAGTACCGGAAGCCGCTTCATGGCTCGACCTCCTCGGAGTCGGGCGAGGGGACGTGCATCACCAGCAGGGTGCCGTCGCTGAGCGGCACCAGCATCTTGTCGCGATGGC
>Ga0334885_1001312_pt1 | contig 31582 bp, 29 predicted proteins | sample GraSluR1_MG_8_FD_207233 | JGI IMG/M metagenome (GOLD analysis project Ga0334885, IMG submission 207233) | Sludge microbial communities from methane-producing bioreactor in Wageningen University, Netherlands - Granular Sludge_31_05-R1 | ecosystem: Engineered > Bioreactor > Anaerobic >...
CAACAACTCGAACAATCCTTATAAGGAAGAAAGGCGGTTAGTTGTTGTTTTAAGCGGTTTTTCTTATCCTGCTTATTGGCAACAAATTTCCCAGGTAGATATTTTCTCCCTGAAAGGTTTTGCCGAAAGCCTCGTTGATCTTGTTGGATATCCACTTCAGATGGTAAATTGGCAACCTTTAGGCGAAAATACATATTTTGATTCGAATCTTTCGTTTTGCGGTATACTAAAAAATGGTGTTGAAATTTTTAGAGGAGGATTGATTGATAAAACCATCAGTGATGCCTTTGGTTTTTGGGGAGAACATTACTGTTTAGAAGTTGCCTGGCAAAAACTCCTCCATCAATTAGAATTGAAGGATTTTCAAATCCAGGAGATCAACCGATATCCTTCAATTCGGCGAGACATTTCCATTGTAGTCAACCAAAATCAGGTTTGGAAAAACGTCGAATCTTTGGTATTAAAAGTCGCTTCTTCCCATAACTTACCCATTGAAAAAGTCGAACTATTTGACTCTTATCAGGGGAAACATCTTCCTCCGGGGAAGAAAACCTTTTCTTATTCTATGGTTTTCCGTTCAGCACAAAAAACTCTAACCGACAACGAAGTCGATGAGTGGGTGAACATCATCAAAGCAGCGATTAAAAAAGAACCGGAAATACTCCTCCGGGAGGAACTCACAGGAGGATTCTAATCGACTGGTATAGCATAATTTGCATTTTTATCCTTATACTCAATGTTATTCGAAGTTCAATCCGGGGTTTCAGTAAAGAGATTCTGGCTTTGACAGGAGTGGTGATTGGTCTTCTGAGTGCATTGCGGTTTCATCAGGACCTCAGTCAATTTTTGACCAATCTCCTTCATTGGAATTCAGTCTGGATGAATTTGATTAGTTTTTTTGTGATCTTCATACCAGTCGTTCTTTTATTTTCCTGGGTAGGCATGTTTTTTCGAAAAGTTTTCGAAGGTCTTGATATTGTATGGTTTGATGCCATTTTAGGCTTCATTATTGGTATCTTGAAAGGTTTTCTCTGGATCTCCATTATTACTCTTTTTGTGCTCAATGTTTCTTTTCTCGAATTTCTCAATAACGGTATTTATCAATCCCGTTTTTACCAGAGTTTTACCCAGCCAATCATTGTTTCAATTGATTCAATGGTCCAAAAAATTCCTGAATTTTCCTTTCTTGGGGTTTATTTAGAAAAGGGTTTAGATCAAAGTGATGATGAACTTATCCAAAGATATATTGAAGAATTTTGATTTTGATAAAATACTCGATCAGCTGAGTTCTGCTTGTGTTTGTGAAGTTTCCCGCGAAAAAATGATGGAATTGCATCCCTATACCAACCCAGAAGCAATGAATCAAAGGTTGCAAACCGTCCAACAGCTTTTTGATTTTATCACTTTCGACGGGAGTTTGGATCTCTCTGGTTTAAGCGACCTTCGCGAAATTTTTCAAAAAATCGCCATCCCTGGGTCAGTTCTCAGTTTATACCAAGTCATTCTTCTTTTTAACTTTTTACTCTTATGTGAAAAAACCAAACGTCTCCAAAAGGCAACCCGAATAGATGAGAAGTATCCACTTCTTACAGTTTTTTTCAATGACATTGAAAGCTATACTTCTCTTATCAAGAAAATAAAATTGATCTGTTCGCCTGAGGGGTTTATTCTCGATTCCGCCAGCCCTCGTCTCCGTGATATTCGAAGACGTCTGAACCATCTTCAAGCAGAAGTTCGAACCACTATTGAAAAATGTTTGCATAACCGGGACATAGCTCCTTTCCTTCAGGATGCAACTTATACTATTCGACGAGGAAGATACGTGATTCCCATCAAATCAGAGTTTCGAGGACGAATCGATGGAATTGTAGCCGATTATTCTTCATCTGGTTCCTCAGTCTTCATTGAACCAAAACCGATTCTCTATCTCAATAATGAATTAGAAGTATTAACTATTCAAGAAAAAGATGAAATCGATACTATTCTTCTGAAATTGGCCAATGATTTGAGACCGTATCTCAGTCAACTTGAATCTTCATTCCAAGCGATGCTCGAGTTGGATATTCTCCACGCTCAGTCACAATTAGCTCGAAAGTGGCGAGCCCATATCCCCAGGGTAGGAGAAAAAGACCTCATCATCAAAGAAGGCCGACATCCTCTCTTAGGAGAAAAAGCGGTTCCTTTTTCCCTTCAAATAAGTTCCGATAAAAAAACCATGGTTATTAGCGGACCGAATGCTGGGGGAAAAACTGTTTTGTTAAAAAGTCTGGCTTTAATCGTTTATCTTGCCCATTGTGGAATTCCAGTTCCAGTAAATCCTGGCTCTTCATTACCTTTTTATCATCATCTTTTTGTCGATATTGGAGACCATCAGGATATCGAACAAAACCTCAGTACCTTTACTTATCGTCTTTCTGCTTTTCAGGAATCACTTACTCAGCTTTCATCTGAAAGTTTATATTTAATTGATGAAATTGGAGCCGGAACCGATCCTAACGAAGGCTCGGCATTAGCGATTGGAATGATTGACTTTCTTGGTCAACAAGGAGCAACCTGTATCGCAACCACTCACTATCCTTTAATAAAAAGCTATGTTTCTCAACACCCCGCCATGATCTCAGCATCGATGGAGTTCAATCCAATCCTTTTTCAACCAACTTATCGTCTCCTCGTTGATGAAATCGGGGAAAGTTATGGAATCAAAATAGCTGAAAATATTGGTATTCCCCAACCGGTAATCAAGATTGCTCTTCAACAGCTTCAAAAAGAGTGGATCGATCTCAATGAATTAATTATCTCCAATCGGAAAAAAAACCAAGAATTAAATATTCAGTTATTAGAATGGCAAGAAAAGGTAAAAGACGCTACCAATCGGCAGAGGGAGGTTGTACAGCTTCAAGAACAACTGGAATCACAAAAAAAAATCCTTATAAAAGATTTTCAGGAAAAATTAACCCAATACCTCAAAAAAACTCGGGATGATATATCGCAACTCATCGGTCAATTAAGAAAAGAAAAAACTCTTGATGAAAGTGTGTATCAAGAGCTCAAAGAACGAGTTGATCCAAAGTTCTATCTGACCCAAGAGCTAACCTGGTCACCATCAGAAGAAACCATAAAGGATTCTCCACAGGCGGTTTTTCAAGCTGGTGAAAAAGTGATGGTTGATATTTTCCAACAGGAAGGTGAAATAATATCTATTGATGATTTAAAAAATGAAGCCACGGTCGTGGTCAATGGTCGCAAATGTGTCCTTTCTATCAATCATCTTCAAAAAAAATCCAAAGAGGAAGAATTCTCATCCTCTCTCCAGCGGAGCTATTCTTTCCAACCCTCTTTGAATAATGTGAGAAATCAAATTGAAATTCGGATGATGAAAGCCGAAGATGCTCGAGAAAAACTAGATAAATATTTTGATCAAGTGCTCTTAGCTGGATTTAAAACTGTTTATATCATTCACGGGAAAGGAGAGGGAATTTTAAGAAAAGTTACTCACGAATTTCTACAGGATAACCCTGCAGTAGAAAGCTATCGCAACGGCTTGCCCGAAGAAGGAGGCTTGGGGGTAACAGTCGTAATCCTCAAAGATTGACAGCAAAATAACCATCATTCGGTACATCGATCACAGGTTTTGGTCGGTACTGTCCCAGCTTTAAAAGGCAAAACAATGGTTTTTTTACAGGAAGAGGAGGGAAGAAGTCCCGATTTTAAACAAACCGACCTATCAACTACTGATTCCGGTCGGATGAAATCCTGCTTTGGCAGGTTTTCATGGGCAGCTTTCATAACTTTAGCAAAAATTGGAGCGGCAATTATTCCACCGGTTTTCGACTCTCCCAAGGGTTTGCGATCGTCATTCCCCAGAAAAACCCCACATACCATATCGGGAGTAAATCCAACAAACAAGGCATCAATAAAATCTTCGGTTGAACCAGTTTTACCACCCGCCGGACGACCGATATTTGCCCGTCTGGCTGTTCCCCGTTCAATAACTCCCTGGAGTAATCGAGCCATGACATAGGCAGTATCAGCCGGTATGGCCTGGCGCACAGTTTTATTGCTGGAATAGATTACATTACCTTCCCAATCGACAATTTTAGTAATGGCGTACGGTTCAGGAATACGTCCTTCGTTGGCAAAAGCACAATAGGCATTAACTAATTCCATTAAAGTGACCTCTGAGGTGCCTAAAGCAAGCGATAGATTTTTTTGGAGTTGTGATTTCACTTGCATCCTTTTGGCATAATTAATAACCTCGTCGGTTCCCAATTGTTGCAACAGCTTGATAGCAATAATATTGATCGACTGCTCTAAGGCTTCATGAATTTGAATTGATCCACGAAAAGTTTTATCATAGTTTTTCGGTTTCCAACCATCGGGGAACTGGAGTGGTTCATCAACATACCAATCTACCGCAGTGATCCCATTTTCAATGGCGGTCGTGTAAATAAAGGGTTTAAATGTCGAACCCGGTTGCCGATAAGCCTGAGTCGCTCGATTAAATTTACTTTCCTGATAATCTTTTCCACCTACCATAGCTAAAATCTCCCCACTTTTGGGATCCATACAAAGTACAGCGCCTTGATAACCACTTTCTTGCAAGGCTTCGGTAGCAACTTTCTGGATATCTAAATTAAGAGTGGTATACACTTTTAATCCACCGTTAAAAACCATTTCTCCGTCATATTTGGCTAATAACTCCTTTAAAATGTGGTCAATGAAATAGGGGGCACCTGATGGAATATTTTTAAGACCAGATAGAACAATGGGCGTCTCTATTGCTCTTTCCATTTCTGACTGATCAATATATCCTCTTTCGGTCATAAGGCGTAAAACCCGTCTCTGTTGTATTTGGGCAGCTCGAAGGTTCACATAGGGGGAAAAATTCCCTGGAGATCGCTGTATTCCAACCAACATCGCTATTTCCGCCAAATTCAATTGGGAAAGATTTTTTCCAAAATAGACTAAAGCTGCGGTTTTTACCCCATAAACTCCATGCCAAAAATAAATTTGATTGAGATGTGCTTCTAAAATTTGGTCTTTGGTGTATTTTCTTTCGATAAACAAAGCCAGAACCTGTTCCTTAATTTTTCGGTTAATAATTCTTTCATGGGAAAGAAAACGGTTTCGGGCTAATTGCTGAGTAATGGTGCTGGCTCCCTCCACAATTCGGCGGTTTATAATATTTTGAAGAGTTGCCCTCAAAATACCGATGATATCTATTCCTGGATGCTGGTAGAAGTTTTGATCTTCGCTGGCTATAAAAGCTTTTTGGAGCAGTTCAGGAATATCGGCAAGAGCAACATACTCACGGTTTTCAGTATAGAGTTCGTGGATCAGTCGATCTTGGTTATCATAAACCCGGGTGGTGAAAGATGGTCGAAAATTATCGATCTGACTGGAAATAACGCGAATATCATCTAAATAAAAAAACTGAACCAATAAGAAAAAAATAATACCAGCTAAAATGCCAAAAATAAATGCTGAGAATAATGGTAAACGAAAAATCTTTGATCGAGAACGTCGTCGTATCTTTATTTTTAAAGGGTTCTCTTTTGATTCTTTATTCATCAATCTTCCCATATTTATGACCAAGAGTTTTCATTTGATTGGGTTTTGATATAATTTCACTAAAGCTTTATTATATCATTCAATTCTCTTTTTTTAGTATTCTATATGAAATAGTCAACCGATTGGATAGGTGAATTCAATGAAGAAACTACCACGTATGGCATTGATTGCCGCACTCTATGCAGCCTTTACTATTCTGCCACCTTTTTATGCTTTTGCATACGGTCCAATACAAATCAGAGTCGCAGAAGCCTTTACCGTTTTACCTTTTCTATTTCCTGAAACAATTTTTGGTTTAACCATTGGATGTTTTTTGGCGAATCTCTTGGGACAGGTTGGGTTTCTGGATATCGTCTTTGGAACCCTCATTACTTTTTTGGCTGCCTTGGTTACTTCAAAAATGAAAAAAGCTTACTTGGCTCCCTTGCCTCCGGTCTTATTCAATTCCTTTGGTGTTTCTTTGTATCTCGCTAAACTTTTTCAAGTTCCCTATTTTTATTCCGTTTTTTATATTATGATAGGAGAACTTATTGCCTGCTATGGTATCGGATATCCGATCTTAAAAATCTTGCTTAAACGTGGAATAGTTAGGAGATGATTAAATTGAGTTTTGAAAAAAGAGCAACTCAAGACCTCGAGATTCTCTGCCGAGGAGTCGAAGACATTATAAATCCCGAAGACCTCCAAAAAAAATTAATTCGCTATTATCAAACCGGACAGCCTTTAATTATTAAAGAAGGATTTGATCCCAGTGCACCTGATATCCATCTGGGACATACCGTTACCCTTAGAAAACTGAAGCAGTTTCAGCTTCTTGGCCATCAAGTCGTTTTTCTGGTAGGTGATTTTACTGGTCGTATCGGTGATCCAACCGGTAAAAAAGAAGCCCGGAAACAATTGACCGAAGAAGAAGTTTTAGCCAACGCGAAAACCTATTCAGAACAAGCTTTTAAAATTCTTGATCCAGAGAAAACCATTATTAAATTCAACAGTAAATGGCTTAAGAATCTTTCTTTTGTCGATATCATTGAAATTACTGCTCATTTTACGGTAGCCCGCATGTTAGAAAGAGAAGACTTCCATCAACGCTTATCAAATGGAAAACCGGTCGGATTGCATGAATTTCTTTATCCTATCATGCAAGCTTACGACTCGGTTGCTCTGCATGCCGATGTCGAGTTAGGTGGAACTGACCAACGTTTCAACTTACTCATGGGTCGTGATTTACAAAGAGAGTTTGGCCAAGAGCCTCAAGTAGTCATGATGATGCCATTGTTAGAGGGTACCGATGGAGTTGAAAAAATGAGCAAGAGTCTCGGTAATTACATCGCGGTAAATGACTCACCCTTTGAAATGTTTGGTAAAATTATGTCAATTCCTGATTCTCTTATAAAAAAATATTTTATACTCCTCACCGATATCCCCATGGATACGATTCTTAAATGGGAAAGGGATTTTTCTAATAATCTTCTCCATCCTCGAGATTGGAAAATAACTCTCGCCAAAGAAATCGTCTCTATATATCATGGGTCAGCTCATTCCAACCAAGCTTTAGAAGACTTCGAACGGGCTTTTGCCAAAAAAGAAAGGCCCGAAGACGCTCAAATACTTACTTTTACTGATGATGACTTAAAAGATGAAAAAATCTGGGTTATTTCCTTGCTTCTTAAAACTGGCGTATCTCATTCAAAAAGTGAAATACGAAGATTAATCGAGCAGGGAGGAGTATATCTCGACAACCAGAGGATATCGGATCCAAATTCTGATATCCAAATTAAAGATGACCAGTTTCTTCGGGTTGGGAAAAAGCTCTTTTTCAAGATCAAAAAAAAATAAAATGAGAAATCTGCAAATTAGAAGCGAAAGATACTCATCTCTATTTATTGAAAGCATGGATGGATATATTTTTCTTAATCCCTTGTATTTATCTTATCTTCTCGTCACTCTATTAAATTCCTGATTTATAATGGCTACATTCATATATTTATAGAGGATAAATTTGCAACCAAAGCCAAGTTAGTATAAAATAGTAGGGATAGAACACCCGGTTGCTCAATGGTAATCCAATAGGGGTGGTGTTCTGTGAGTGGTTGGTTTTTTTGAACTTTACGTCGAAGACTGATCCTGTTTTTTACAGGAGAATGAAGGAATACAAACAAGAAAGAGTGGGTTTCCTGCCCACTCTTTCTTGTTTGTATGAAAGACAATATCTTATTATCGAATAAGAAAGGAATAGCATGCTGGGGGTTTATTATGAATAAAGATATTTTTTTTGCTATCGAACAAATTGAAAGAGCAAAGGGGATTCCGCGCGAGACCCTTAAACAAGCTATTGAAGCAGCTCTTCTGTCTGCCTACAAAAAAAATTTTAAGGGCCCCCACAAAGCAGTGGAAGTTATTCTTGATTCAAATACTGGGGAAGTCAAAGTTTATACCCATAAAGTAATCAATCCTGAAACTGGAGAAACGCTCGATATCGACGAATATGAAGTTCTATCCGGTCAAGGCACCAACCGCCTTGAATCAGGAGAAATAGTCCAAGTTGAGATTACCCCTAAAGATTTTGGGAGAATTGCTGCCCAAACTGCCAAACAGGTAATTATGCAGCGCATTCGAGAAGCTGAGAGAAGCTTGGTATATGATGAATTTTTAGAAAGAACCGAGGATATCGTAACTGGTGTCATTAATCGTAAAGAAGGAAAAAATATCATTGTCGATCTGGAAAAAATTGAATCTCTTCTTCCCTCCAATGAACAAATATCATCGGAGAATTACCGAATTGGGGCACGGATGAAATTTTATATAATTGAAGTTAAAAAAACCAGCCGAGGCCCCCGTATTGTTCTATCTCGATCTCACCCAGGCTTGGTAAAACGGTTATTTGAATTGGAAGTTCCTGAAGTACAAGAAGGTTTTGTCACCATCAAAGCCATAGCAAGAGAACCAGGAGCACGAACGAAAATTGCAGTCGAAAGCCGAGATGCCAAAGTTGATCCGGTTGGTTCTTGCATAGGAAATAAAGGATCGAGAGTCAAACATATAACTGATGAACTCCGAGGAGAAAAAATTGATATTATTCGTTGGAGTAACGATCCAAAAGTATTTATTTCAGACGCTTTGAGTCCAGCTCATGTTACCTTGGTCGAACTTGATCCTGGCTCCAATACGGCACTGGTGTATGTACCTGATGATCAACTGTCACTCGCCATTGGAAAAGAAGGGCAGAATGCCAGACTTTCTGCTCGTTTAACCGGGTGGAGAATTGATATAAAAAGCGATCGAGAAATTAGAGAGGCGCCTGGTCAATCATGAAAAAGAAGAAAATACCTTTACGGCTTTGCCTTTCTTGTCGCCTTCGGAAGGAGAAAAAATCATTGATTCGGATCGTTGCATCACCGACTGGTGAGATAGATATCGATTTAACTGGAAAAAAGCCCGGAAGAGGAGCCTATATATGTCCTAATGCTGAGTGCAATGCCCGTATAAATAGGCAACTCCTTTCTTTTGCCCTTAAGACTGAGGTGGTTCAGGAAGAGGTTACAGCTCTTCAGAGGGCAATTCAAAATCTAATTGAATCCTTGCCAAAGGAGGTTAAGCATGGCAAAAATTAGAATATATAAAGTAGCAGAACAACTTGGTATGCCAACTCATGAAGTGATGGATATATTAAAAGCTTTGGGATCTGATGTAAAAAACCATATGAGTAGTATTGATGAAGAGTATATTGAGCTTTTACAGGAAGAAAGGGAGTATCGGAAAAAAGAAGAAGAAAAAAACCGGAAAAGAAAAGAGCGAACCATTCAGCTTAAAGAGTCACCTCATTTGAAAGATATCGCGCGACTACTCGACATGCATTGGGAAGATATTGTTATTAAATTAGCTGATTGGAATGTGATTTTTGATTCAAAAAAACCTCTTCCACCACTCGTGGTTGAACGTTTAGCCCGTGAGAAAAATTGGGAAATCATCTGGGAAGATAGTTTACGGGAAAAAACCATTGAAGCTCTTCAAGGTGGCTTAGGTATTCGTCCTCCAATTGTGACCGTTTTAGGCCATGTCGATCACGGGAAAACCACTTTATTAGATGCTATTCGCCGTTCAAAAGTTGCCCAATCAGAATATGGTGGAATAACACAAAAAATCGGAGCCTATCAAATCGAAGTGAGCAATAAAAAGATTACTTTTGTTGATACACCTGGCCATGAAGCTTTTACCGCAATGAGAGCTCGGGGAGCTCAAGTCACTGATATCGCTATTTTGGTAGTAGCCGCTGATGATGGTGTAATGCCTCAAACTATTGAAGCTCTCCAACATGCTAAAGCTGCCGATGTATCTATTATTGTTGCCATTAACAAGATCGATAAATCCGGTGCAAATCCCGACCGAATTAAGCAACAACTCTCTGATTATGGACTAGTTCCAGAAGAATGGGGAGGAGATACAATTTTCGTGAATATATCAGCTCTACAGAAAAAAGGGATTAACGACCTTTTAGAAATGATCTTGCTCCAAGCAGAGTTACTGGAATTAAAAGCTCGTCATCAAGGTTACGCCACTGGAACGATTATTGAATCCCGATTAGATCGAGGGAAGGGACCGGTTGCTACGGTTATAGTAAAAGAAGGAACCCTAAAGATTGGTGACTTTTTTGTTGCCGGTGCCACCTGGGGAAAAGTTCGTTCCCTCTTCTCGGTAAATGGGAAAAAAGTCAAAGAAGCAATTCCTTCTATGCCAGTAGAAATTGTTGGCTTTTCTGAATTACCCCCAGCTGGAACTCAATATATGGTAATAGAAGATGAAAAAATTGCTCGCCTTATAGCAAACCAAAAACAACTGAAGGAGCGGGAAAAATCTTTAAAAGGATCAAGTGCTCAGATTACTTCTCTCGAAGAACTTCTTTCACCAGAAGAGGGGAAAAAGCGAGAGTTGAATATTATCCTTAAAGCTGATTTTCAAGGATCTCTTGACGCTATCGAAAAAGTTCTTTCCCAAATTGGAAGCGAAGAAGTAAGTATTAAGGTCCTTTCCAAGGGAGTTGGCAATATCAACGAAGCCGATGTCGTTTTAGCCGCAGCTTCAAATGGAATCGTTATTGGTTTTGATGTTAAACTTCCCTCTGAGGTATCAAAAAATGCCAAAAGAGAAGGAGTAGACGTCCGTCTTTATCGAATTATTTATGACGTCATTGACGATTTACAAAATGCTATTAAAGGAATGGCAACGCCTAAGCAATATCAAGAAAGCATCGGAAAAGCTGAAGTAAGAGCAGTTTTTAAAATACCAAAAACTGGAGTGATATCCGGTTCCTATGTCACCTCGGGAAAAATAGAAAGAAATGCTTTTGTACGAGTAATTCGCAAGGGTGAAATACTTGAAGAATCAGCAAAAATTGTCTCCTTAAAAAGGTTTAAAGAAGACGTCAAAGAGGTCTCTATGGGATATGAATGCGGAATTGGGCTTGATCGCTTCGAAGATTTTGAAGAGGGAGACATTTTAGAAGCCTATATCATACGAGAAGAATAATGAGAATCGGAGCCGGTCAGGTATTGCTTTCTATTCCTGAAAGCTTTTCGTTAAAAGATAAAAGAAGAATTATGAATTCTATCAAACAACGACTGAAAAACCGTTTTAATCTCTCGGTTATAGAAATAAATCCTGACATTGCCTGGAATCAAGGCCTTATTGGTTTTGCCTGCGTCGGCGAAGACGAAATGACGGTAAAACATATGATCGATCAGATTGGTCGTTTCATGGAAGATGACGGTCGATATGAAATAATTCAATTTAATATCCAAATCTATTGACCATTCAAAATTGACAACTGTTGAAAGGGGGTCTGGAAATGAAGAGTTATCGATCCCAACGTTTGGCTGAACTCATTAAAAGAGAAATTGCCACTATGGTTTTGTCCGATGCGGCAGATCCACGTATAAAGAGAATGACTATTACCCATGTCAGTATTACTCCAGATTTAAAAATAGCTAGAATTTTCGTCACCTTCCCTGGGAATAAAAATGAAGTTGAAGAAAGTTTTCAGGCTTTGTTAAAAGCAAGTCGATTTATTCGAAGTCATATCAGTCAAAATATTCGGATACGCTACATGCCAGAAATTGAATTTATATACGATACCAGCTTGGAAAAAGCTTATCAGGTTATAGACCTCATAAATCAAATAGGAAGAAAAAACGGGAGTTAAAGATGGAAATACAACATTTGCTTCAAACACTACCTCAGAAAAATCCCATCATCATCGCCTCTCATCAGAATATCGATGGTGATGGTTTGGGGTCGATGATATCACTGTATTTATTTCTCATTCAAAAAAAATTGAATCCAATAATGGTTTATGATAATACAATTCCTTATTTCTATCATTTTTTACCAAACTTAAAGGACATCTATCCCCTTGCTCACCCGAAGCTGAAAGAAATCTCTGAAGATACCGTCTTTTTTGCTGTTGACTGCTCAAATCCTCAGCGACTGGGCCAACTGAATGATATTCGAGAAAAGTGTTCCTTGGTCGTTAACATTGATCATCATCCTGATAATTCCTCTTATGGAACCATTAACTATATTGATCCTCACTGCCCGTCAACAACTATTCTTATCTACCAATTAGCTAAAAAAAATGAAGTGAAGTTGGATGCATCACTTTCCATGTCAATTCTCACTGGACTAATTACCGATACCGGTGGATTTCAGTATGTAGAATTAAATCAGCAGCTTCTTGCCATTTTAGAAGATCTCATCAATCATGGGGCTTCGGTCGCAACGATTACACGTTATGCCTTTAAAAGTCGGCGATATTCAGCATTGAAATTATTAGGGATAGCCTTGAATCATTTTGTTTACGATTATCAGTTTCACTTTGGAACGACCTATCTTCTCCGAAGTGATTTTGAACTTTGCGGGGCCTCGGAAGAAGATACTGAAGGAATTGTCGATTATGGACTCTATGTTCCTGGGTCTCTCATATCAGTATTTATTCGGGAAGTTGACAATCAAACTTTTAAAGTTAGCCTCCGTTCCCAAGACGAAACCAACATTCTTCCTATTGCCCATGCTTTTGGTGGAGGAGGGCATTTAAAAGCAGCCGGTTTTAAAATTCAAGGAGATTTTAAAACTGTATACCAAAATCTGAAAGAACATATTCAGGGGTACCTTTCCTCACAATCGGGTACGCCCCATTCTGTATCTGTATAAAAACATGATTGGTGGAATAATCCTTGTATATAAACCGGTGGGAGTCGTTTCCCACCGGGTGGTAGAAACCATCCGTAAGGTACTTGGAGTAAAAGTCGGCCATGCCGGAACACTAGACCCTTTTGCCCGAGGACTTCTTCTCGTTTGTTGGGGGAAAGCAACTCGTTTTACTCCTTTTTTCCAAGAACTCCCAAAATCCTATCGGGCTTGGATGCGTTTTGGTATCTCTACCGATTCCTTTGATGTCCTCGGACAGATTAAAAATTTCTCCCTTCAACCGCTTGCCACTGATATTATTGAAAAAACGATTATTCCTTTTCAAGGAACGAGACAGCAAATCATTCCTTCTTTTTCGGCAACCAAATATCAAGGTCATCGGTTATATAAGTATGCTCGCCAGGGTAAATCAATTCCCGAATTAAAAAAGGAGATTACTATTTACCAGCTTCAAATCACCAATCTGCAACCTGGTTCATTTCCTGAAGCAGAAATGCTAATATCTTGTTCGTCTGGTACCTATATTCGAAGCATTGCCCATGAAATTGGAGAGGAGCTGGGTATAGGTGGATATGTGTATAGTTTACGTCGGGAAAACATTGGTAATTTCTCCTGGTCTGATAGTTTGGTGGTTTCTGATGTCTCTCTTCAACCGGATATGCTGATCCAAAAGTCGATTCCTGTAGATCAAGCTTTATACTGGATACCATCGATCTCTGTTCCAAAAGAGGAAGGATTAAGACTCCTTCAGGGGAGTTCAATCAATTGGCCTGATTCTCTATCATTGGAAACGAATCCATGGGTAAAAATATATTCACAAAATCTTTTTTTAGGTATGGCTCGTATCAATCAAGAAAAACGGCTTCTTCATCCCGAAATTATCGTCGAAGAAAGGAGTCGATATGTTATCTAAAAGTTATCCGAAAGATTACCTTGAATCTGTCGTTGCACTTGGCTTTTTTGATGGTATTCATTTAGGTCATCAAGCCGTTTTAAACCGGGCTGCTACCATTGCCGCAGAAAAAGAGAAACCATTACGAATTATAACTTTTTATCCCCATCCACGAAATTCCATTGGACATAACCATACTATAAAATATATAACCACCTACGCCGAGAAATACCAATGTTTTCAAAGTTTCTACCCAGGGTGTGAAGTTTATTTTCTCCGGTTTAACCGACAGCTTCGTCATACATCTTCTGAAAGTTTTCTCGATCGAATCAATCAGTGGTTTAGACCAATAGCTGTGATAACCGGCGAAAATTTTCGATTTGGATATAGAACCCAAGGAGATCAAATATTTCTCCAAAATTTTTTTAAAAAAAGGGGGGTTGAAACTGCCATTATTCCATCGATATCTCTTGACGGAGATGTGCTATCCAGCACCATGGTCCGCCAACTTATTGAAAAGGGCGATATTAAAAAAGTAAATAAGGTTTTAGGATATCCTTTTTCCATTCGGGGTCGAATTGTAAAAGGAAAACAAATTGGAAGTCAAATTGGTTTTCCGACTGCCAATTTGCTTCCGGTTTCCTCGAAAATAATGCCCCCACACGGTGTTTACTTCGGCTTCATGAATTGGAAAAAGGGAGAATATCCGGCTTTGATTTATATTGGAACCAAACCAACCGTCAGTCAAAATCAAAGAAGGGTTGTTGAAGTTCACATTAGCCATCAAATTTGCCAATCCCTTTACCAAGAAAGGATTACGGTACAACTTCAGCATTTTTGGCGTTTAGAAAAGCATTTTTTAACTATTGAAGCTCTTAAAGAACAAATAACCATAGATCAAGCCGCTTTTAACGCGTATTTACAGCATACTCAGGGTATGATAAACTAAATGTCGAATGTATAGAAATCGGAGGTGTAATATCAATTGGCCCTTACAAAAGAAAAGAAAAATGAGCTCATAGAACAATTTAAAAATCACGATGGAGACACTGGTTCTCCGGAAGTTCAAATTGCTTTGCTGACTGAAAGAATTCGTGAACTTACCGAGCACTTAAAAATCCATACCAAAGACTTTCATTCTCGTCGAGGTCTTTTTATGATGGTCGGTCAACGTCGAAGACTGTTGAATTATCTAAAAAAGTACCATGTTGACCGTTATTATTCGATTTTAGAAAAACTATCGTTACGAAAGTAAGAGGAAGGTGTTGAAAATAAACAGAACTGAAATTGAGTTTGGTGAAAACAATTGTATTATTGAAACAGGAAAGGTCGCCAAACAGGCTGGTGGAGCGGTTATGGTTCGATACGGAGATACGGAAGTTTTAGTAACCGCAACTGCATCTGAAGAACCACGGGAAGATATTGACTTTACCCCCCTTTTGGTCGATTATGAAGAACGTTTCTATGCTGCTGGAAAAATTCCAGGTGGATTTATAAAAAGGGAAGGGAGGCCAAGAAGCGATGCCATTCTGAATGGACGTTTGATTGATCGATCGATTCGACCACTTTTTCCTGAATTTTATCGAAATGATATTCAAGTTGTTACAACTGTCCTTTCGGTAGATGAAAAAAATACTCCGGAAGTACTTGGTTTGTTAGGTGCTTCCTTGGCTTTGGGAATTTCAGAAATACCCTTTGAAGGGCCAATCGGCGCTTGTCGGATCGGCTTGCTGGATCAAGATAATTTTATTATTAATCCCAGCTTGGAGCAACTTATTTCCAGCCGTTTGGATATGGTGATTGCTGGTTCGGAAGAAGGAATTACCATGATCGAAGCTGGAGCGAAAGAGGTTTCGGAAGCAGACGTCACTCAAGCTTTGAAAATAGGTTACAAATTTATTCTCAAAACCATTCAAACCCAGAAAGCAATCGTATCTCAATGGGGAAAACCGAAAAAAGAATTCGAAGTTCCCGCCTATTTTGCCGAAATCGAAGATTGGATCCGAAACAATTATCTAATAAAAATTGCCGATAAAATTGCCGCTTTTGATAAATCTGAACGTCAAAAAACTATCAATCTACTTTATAAACAAGCACTTGAAGAAGCCACTCAAACTTTTGAGAATCTCCAAGGGTTTTCATTGCTTTGGGAAAAAATTGTAAAAGAGAGCATCCAGGACCTTCTCTTTAAAAGTGGATTAAGACAGGATGGTAGACGTCCAAATGAAATTCGACCGATTGAGTGTGAAGTTGGGATTCTACCCCGAACCCACGGATCGGCTCTTTTTACCCGAGGACAAACCCAAGCTATGGCCATTACTACTTTAGGAGCCACCAGTGAAGGCCAGAAAGTTGATGGCCTACAGGATGAAGAAGCTCGGCGTTTTATGCTCCATTACAACTTTCCACCCTTTAGTACTGGTGAAGTGAAACCGATGAGAGGTCCAGGACGCCGGGAAATCGGACATGGCGCTTTGGCTGAAAGAGCACTGGAATATTTTATTCCACCTGAATCGGAGTTTCCTTATGCAATACGGATCGTCTCTGAAATTCTCGAATCGAATGGCTCATCGTCGATGGCGACCGTTTGCGGAGGAAGTCTTTCTTTGATGGATGCTGGTGTTCCGATTCGATCAGCTTGTGCTGGTCTGTCGATAGGTTTAATGAGAAACCAAGAAAACAACATTTTATTGAAAGATATTCTTGGTTCTGAAGATCATTATGGTGAGATGGATTTTAAGGTGGCCGGTAGCCGACAAGGAATCACTGCCATTCAACTCGATGTAAAAAACCGGGGGCTGAGCTGGGATCTTTTAAGTCAAGCACTTGAAGAAGCCAAATCTGGACGGTATCATATTCTGGAAATTATGGATCAAGCTATTCATGCACCGCGTGAAATCCTTTCTCCTTATGCCCCGAAAATCGGTATCATCGAAATTAATCCAGACCGAATCGGCTCCGTTATCGGACCGGGCGGGAAAATTATTAAAAAGATTGTCGATGAAACTGGAGCGATTATCGATATTCAAGATGACGGAAAGATTATCATTTTCTCCCGTAACGAAGAGGGGAAAGTTAAAGCAGTTGAAATGATTAAAAACATTACTCAAGAAGTCGAAATTGGAAAAACCTATTTGGGACGAGTGACAAAAACCACTGATTTTGGAGCCTTCGTTGAAATTTTTCCAGGAAGGGAAGGGCTCGTTCACATATCTCAATTAGCTCGGGAACGGGTTCGAAAAACCGAAGACGTGGTTAAAACTGGTGAAGATATCTTAGTCAAAGTTATCGGTATCGACTCTTTTGGGAAGGTGTCTCTCAGCCATAAAGATACGCTATCTGACTCTCCCGCTCCCTCAAAAGATACCCAGCGCTCCAGAGAAAAACCTCATTTTCACTCAAAAAGAAATAAAGAATAGAAAGATTGAGTAACTAGTTATGCTTTCAAAAAAAAACAAGATACTCATTGACACTTTTTTAGTCATTTTTGGAGCATATGCTTTACTTGCTCTGCTATCCTACGATGTAGGCATCCTTGGTGAATATATTAAAAATTTTTTACTTTATGTGTTCGGTATCGGTGCCTATATTTTCCCATTTTATCTGTTTTACCTGAGTATAGAAATCTATACCTTTGAACATCCCGGTCGATTTCGAATCTGGAGTCGAATCGCCGGGATTACTCTTTGGTTTATTATCTTTCTTACTGTTAGCCAATGGCAAGCCGACCAAAATAACTTCACCTTGCAAAGCGGTGAGTTCGGTGGTTGGTTTGGAAAAGCTCTTTTTTCTTCTCTCATTTATTATTTAGGATCGTCTGGCCTCTTTCTCGTTCTTCTTTGTCTTTCTTTCTTTAGTACCTTCATCATTGGTGAAGGACGCTGGATAAGGGCTCTTTTTTCTACCGTCAAGAAGGGGTTAACTCTTTCTCCACGGCCTAAAAAGAGTCATTACCCAGAAGAGGAGGAAACTCTTCCTCTTCAAAAAGAGAAGAAATCTCGTCTCTTTAAAAAGAAAATTCAACCGAAAGCCACTCCAACCTTAGAATCGCAAACAATAATTAAAGAGCCTCTTTTATCTGAAACAAAAAACCTTGAGGATGACGTCTTTAGGTTGGAAGAATTGGACATTGAGCCTCCAGCTGAGCCACTCCCTCAAATTGTTAACATTCCTCCGGTACCAGAAAAAACCGGAGGAACAGTTTCAAAAACGAAAAAAAAGAAGGGGAAAGAATGGATCCTCCCCTCAATGAACATTTTAAATGAATATCCCAACCGGGGAGATCGGGTTTCCCGAGAAGAAATCACTCTAGGGATTAAAAAGCTGGAACAAACCTTTCTCGAATTTAACGTTCCAGGGAAGGTAGTCAACGTCCGAATTGGACCGACCATAACCCGGTATGAATTCCAGCCGGCTCCTGGAATAAAAGTGAATAAGATCGTTGCTCTATCAAATGATATAGCTTTGGCTTTTGCTGCTGCGGCAGTTCGAATTGAAGCCCCCATACCAGGACGTTCAGCGGTTGGCATTGAAATTCCAAACGAGAGTAAAGAAATTGTGTCGATGAAAGAACTATTAGAAACCACCAACTTCTTAAAAGATACCTCGCCTCTATCCATTGTCGTCGGGAAAGACGTCATTGGAAGACCATTAATATGTGATTTACGCGACATGCCTCACCTTTTAATCGCGGGAGCAACTGGTTCGGGGAAAAGCGTTTGCATTAATGTAATTCTTGCCAGCCTTCTTTATAAAGCTGATCCCAACCAAGTTCGAATCGCAATGGTTGACCCCAAAAGGGTTGAGTTGTCAATTTATGCCGATCTTCCTCACCTTTGCGTACCGGTGATATCTGATGTAAGATGGGTGGTCAAGTTTTTAAAGTGGCTCTGTCGCGAGATGGATACCCGGTATAAAATGCTTTCCGATCTCTCCACTCGAAACATTGAAGAGTATAACAAAACCGTGGAAGATTACGAACGATTACCCTATGTGGTTGTCATTATCGACGAATTAGCCGATTTAATGATGACCGCTCCTTCCGATGTCGAATCCTATATCTGTCGTTTAGCGCAAATGGCTCGGGCGGTTGGTATCCATTTGGTAGTTGCGACACAGCGACCTTCGGTCGATGTCATTACCGGGCTTATTAAGGCGAATTTTCCTTCAAGAATTTCATTTGCTGTGTCTTCTCAAGCCGACTCAAAAACAATTCTTGATGGTCCAGGTGCAGAAAAGCTCTTAGGAAATGGAGACATGCTATTCTCTCCAGTGGGAGTGAATAAATCCATACGAGGTCAAGGAGCTTACGTCAGTACCGCTGAAACAAAAAAAATTGTTGAACATTGGTTAAACCAAGGTGGGGAAATAAATTATGCATTGGACTTTGTTCTTAAAGAAGAGGTTGCTGATACTTCTGACGATGAGGATGAGCTCTATCGAGAAGCGGTCTCAGTGGTCATAGAAAATGGAAAAGCTTCAACCTCTCTTTTACAAAGACGGCTGCGGATTGGTTTTAATCGTGCTGCCCGTCTAATTGAACGAATGGAGAGTGAAGGTTTAGTTGGTCCTTATGAAGGAAGTAAACCCAGAAAAGTAATCGTCAACAGAGGGGACGATATTTTATGAGCGAAGAAAAAATACTGGGAATTGGAAATCTTTTAAAAAGTAATCGGGAAAAACTTGGCTTGTCTTTAGATGATGTTGAACAGCAAACCTTTATCCATAAACGATATCTGAGGGCAATAGAAGAAGAACGGTGGGAAAGTCTTCCCGGGTTTTCTCATGCTTTTGGATATGTTAAAAACTATGGCAGGGTACTCAACCTGGATCAGGAAACTTTGAAGAGTGTTTTTCAGCAAAGTTACCCCAATCTCCCAAAAAAAGAACCTTCTCCTCGAAGTAAATATCGCGATTATACTCCTGAAAAAGCAGATCTTTTTAAAAAAATTCTCCTTTTCCTGATTATTGCTGCAGCAATTTTAACCTCACTCTATTTATCTATTGAATTTAGGAAAAATCGTGTTGACGCAGGTGACACTTTCTTGATAACTGAAGTAACTGAACAACCGGAGTTAACGCCTTCCTTAGTAGAATCAAGTCCGGAGTTAACACCGGCCTTAGTTCAGGTGTCCACACCAACACCAACTCCAGAATATCTATTACGGGTCAATTTACAGACCGAAGACGTCGCTTGGCTCCAAGTTACCACCAACGATAATCAAAAAGTATTCTCAGGAATTTTGATCCCACAAAAGGAATACCGGTTTCTTAGTAATTCACCTTTGATCATGTCTTGTTTAAATGGATCAAAGGTGAGAGTCCTTCTTAATGGAACTGAAGCTGGTTTCCTTGCCGAAAATGATCAAAGATCGGAAAGAACCTTTCGTCCATGAAGAGTTTCTCCTTCGTTTCACTCGGGTGCGATAAAAACCTGGTGGATTCCGAGGTGGTAATTGGAAAGCTTCTTTCTTCCGAATACACCAAGATAACCAGTCCAGAAGCGGCCGACTTAATAGTGATCAATACCTGCTGCTTTATTGATGAAGCAATCCAAGAAACTGAATTCTGGATCGACCGTCTCGTTCAGATAAAAAGAGATAATCCTGGGAAGACTCTTGTGGTTATGGGTTGTTATCCACAGCGTTATGGAAAGCAATTATCCTCAAAATACCCTGAAGTTGATTTTTGGATTGGTGTCAACGACTTTCCCTTTATTAATGAAATCCTCACTCAAAAAGCTCCAAACCAAGTATTCATTAATAAGCCTCTCTATCTTTATGATGAATCAACTGAACGACTTCTTTCAACTCCATCTCATTATGCCTATGTAAAAATTACCGAGGGTTGCAATCATCGCTGTAGTTACTGTGTCATTCCATCCATTCGTGGGAAACAGAGAAGTCGTCAGATCAATTCTATTCAAAAAGAAGCTCTCCAATTGGTTGATCAAGGCGTAAAAGAAATCATCCTCATCGGCCAAGATATTGGTCATTTTGGTTTAGATTGGTCAGGTAAGAAAGAACTTGCCAACCTCCTTCATGCTTTGGATCACTCTCTTCCTAATAGAACCTGGATTCGTCTTCTCTATCTTTCTCCGGACAGCATCGATAACCGGTTAATTGAAACCATAGCCGCTTCGGAGAAAATATGTAAATATTTAGACGTCCCCTTACAGCATGTTCATCCTTTGATTCTGCAAAATATGAACCGGTCATCAAACATAAAAAAAACTTTAGAAAATTTAAACACCCTTCGCCAGACAATACCTGATTTATTTCTTCGTACCACCATGATGGTTGGATTTCCTGGAGAAACTGATGCTATCTTTAATCAAATGGTGTCGGTGATAAAATCCTTTCGATTTGAACGATTAGGATGTTTTATTTATTCTCCACAATCCGGAACGCCTGCTTCGCAATTGACGTATCAAGTCGAAGACGAGATTAAACAAGCGCGTTACCAAAATATTATGAAAATACAGAAAAAAATAGCTAATGATTTTCATCGATCTTTAGTCGGAAAGACCTTGGAGGTAATTTTGGATCAAGGTCCTCTCCCCAAAAAACCATCAATCTTTTTGGGTCGTACCTATGGTGACGCTCCTGATGTCGATGGTCATATCAAGGTAAAAGTCAATAAGAATTCAAAAACCATACGGTCGGGTGATATTTTAAGAGTAACTGTCAGCAAGAGTACTGCCTACGATCTGGAGGGAATTTATTCATGAAATCGGCAATTCTCTGCATTGGAACCGAAATAACAACTGGGCTGGTAAAAGATCTCAACGCTCATTTTTTAGCTTTTAACCTTACAGCAGTTGGCCTTTTCCCCAAGTTGGTCCTGTTTGTACCCGATCATAAAGAGACAATTACCAAAACTTTACAATTTTTATTTAAGGATGAAGAAATTCAATCGATATTTATAACTGGTGGGTTAGGTCCGACCCAAGATGACCTGACTCGAGAAATATTAGCTGAATTTATAGGAAAAAAGTTATGTTTCGTACCCGAACAATGGGATAATATTATTCGATTTTACCAAAAGATTCGTCATACTCTTCCACCTGATAATAATAAAAAGCAGGCTTTTATCCCAGAAGGATCCCTTCTCTTAGAAAATCCCCTGGGAACCGCTCCTGGCTTTATTATCAGTTTTCAAGATAAAAAGATATATGTCATACCTGGAGTACCAAAAGAAACCCAGTACTTTTGGCCGATCATTAAGACCCATCTCCCCTCAAATGATAATCAGTTTTATCGAAGTGAGATGATAAAAGCTTGTGGAGTGGGGGAGTCGCTATTTGAAACCAAACTCCAGCCTATTTTAATGTCTCTACCGGATACCTTACAATCGGCATATCTACCCTATTTTGGAGAGGTATGGTTTTACCTCTATTCTTATCAAAAAAATCCTCAGGTTATTCAAAGTGCTGAAAACATCCTTAAAAAAATCAAGGAAGCATGGAAGCCCTATCTCTTTTCTCGGTGGGGGGATACTCTTGAACAGGCTTGTGGAAATCTTCTCATTGAAAAACACTTAACCATTGCTACTGCAGAATCTTGTAGCGGGGGGTTATTGAGCCATCGCTTAACCAATATTCCCGGAAGTTCAGCCTATTTTAATCGTGGATATGTAGTCTATAGTAACCAAGCCAAAATTGATACAATCGGTGTGCCTTCATCATTGATTACTCAGCATGGAGCTGTATCAGAAGAAGTCGCTCGAGCTTTGGCTGAAGGAGTAAGAGAAAAATCTCATGCCGATATTGGAATTGGAATCACTGGCATTGCTGGTCCTTCAGGCGGCTCAGAACAAAAACCGGTTGGATTAGTTTACATAGGAATATCCTATTCTCAGCACAATCAGGTTCAGAAATATCTCTTTTCCGGTGACCGAGAAGTAATCAAAATCCTCTCGACACAAAGTGCACTTACCCAATTGTTTTTTCAGCTCCAAAGGGGTATAAATGATGAACGATAACCCAATTCGCTGTTTTGTCGCCTTTGATCTCTCACCAGAAACGAAAGCTTTTATTTCTTCAATAATTGAAAAAAATCAAGCTCATTTGCCCCAAGCTCGATGGGTACGACCCGATCAGATCCATGTCACCCTCCAATTTTTTGCTGCATTATTACCCTCTCAAGTCAATCAGGTAAAATCAATTATCCAAAAGCTCTTTACACAGGTTGAAAGTTTTCCTTCAACCTTAGCAGAAATCGGTGCATTTTCTTCATGGAATCGAGCAAGGGTTATTTGGCTTGGTTTTGATCATCAATCAAGTACAATAATGAAGCAGGCAACACAGACTTTTAACCAAAATTGTGCAAAACAAGGAATAGCAGTCGATCTAACCCGTCCTTTTTCTCCTCATCTTACTCTAGCTCGGCTTAAAAATCCGGTTTCTATTCATCCTCAACAATTGTTCCAACCAAAATGTTATACTACTTCTATCAGACAGGTATCATTTTATCAAAGCACTTTGACGCCTCGGGGAGCCATGTATTCCCCTTTGATAACCATACTGCTGAAAGAGGTGAAATAATTGACAGATAAAGAAGATATGGTAAAACAAGCCATCAATATGATTGAAAAAAAATATGGTAAAGGCGCAATTATGCTGTTAAACCAAGAAACCATGGCAACCGATATCGAAATTATAAAAACCGGTTCGGTTCTCCTCAACATGGCTTTAGGAGTGGGTGGTATCCCTCGCGGTCGGGTAGTGGAAATATATGGACCGGAAGCTTCAGGGAAAACCACTATTGCTCTCCACATCATTGCCGAAGCCCAAAAAAAAGGTGGAATAGCAGCTTTTATTGATGCCGAACACGCGCTCGATCCTACCTATGCAGGGAAAATAGGAGTTCAAGTTGACAAACTCCTCATCTCTCAGCCGAGTACGGCCGAAGAAGCTTTGGATATCGTTGACACTTTGGTTCGGAGTGGAGCAGTGGACACGGTGGTTTTGGATTCGGTAGCCGCCTTGGTTCCACGCGCTGAGCTGGAGGGAACTATTGGAGAACAAATAATTGGACTCCAAGCCCGACTCATGTCCCAAGCATTACGAAAACTCACTGGATTTATTAGTAAAACCAGAACCGTAGCAATCTTTGTTAATCAATTAAGAGAAACCATAGGAAACATTTATGGGCCAAGTGAAACTACACCTGGTGGGCGAGCATTGAAGTTTTATGCCAGTGTACGTATTGATGTCCGAAAAAGAGACTTTATCCGCATTGTTGATAATGAAATTGTTGGAACCAAAACTCGAGTTAAAGTAGTTAAAAATAAAGTGGCTTCTCCCTTCAAAGAAGTAGAAATCGAATTGATATACGGAGAGGGGATATCTAAAGAAGGGGAAATTCTTACTCTTGGAGAAAATACCGGACTGGTAAAACGAGCTGGAAGTTGGTTTTCTTTTAATGATAATCGCTTAGGGCAAGGGCGAGAAAATACCCGGTCTTTCTTAAAAGAAAATCCAGATATTGCCAGCCAAATCTTAATCGCAGCATTAGAAAAAATGAATGTAGATCCGAATTTAGTCATGAATTAATCTGATGAAGAGAAAACTGACTGTAGAAGAAAGGATTGTTCGACTAATTAGTAAAGCCTGGTATACCAAAAAAAAGCTTAGAGGGAAGTTAATATCAGAAGGATACCCGGAAAACGATGTTGAAGAAGCCCTTCAGGCTTTTGAACAAGATGGATATATCGATGATGAATTTTTTATGAAAACCTATTTGGAAGGGAAAAGAAACAGCAACCCCCGTGGTTACTGGGCTTATAAAACTGAATTGGAACGATTGGGTATCGAAAAAGATTTACTTGAACAATTTCGATCTATCTATTATCCTCCTTCCGAAGAAGTCAAAGATGGAATTGAACTGATCCGAAAATGGTTTCAACAAGGGGAAACCAGTCGTGATCGAATAATCCACCGCTTATCGCGAAAAGGGTTCAGTTATGATATTGCCGAATGGTCATGGGATCAATTTCAAGCTAATCGGGAAGGGGAGTTATCTTGACTTGATCTTTACCCATCGGTAAAATATTCTCTATGCAGTTTTTTAACATAGCTTTGAATGAGTACAAAATTTTATTTCATTGAAAAGAAGAAAAATCCAAAAATTCTTTAAACATCGAATAGAATCAGTCAATACCCATCAGGCTTTTTATTCGTACTTTGAAAATTGAATAAGGGGTGATCGCACAAATGTTGCTTGTATATATATTAATAGGTATTGTGGTCGGAGTCGGGTTAGGATTTAAAACCGGCATGGCTTTTAAGCTGAAACAGATGCAACAGAAAAAAGAAGATGTGGAGCAAAAAATCCAAGAAATGCTTCAAGATGCCAATCGTGAAGCCGAAACAATAAAAAAAGAGGCCTTACTGAGCTCTAAAGAACAAGTTATTCGAGAAAAACAAGCCTTAGAAGAAGAAATAAGGAAAAAAAGAAAAGATTTACAGGGTTTTGAGGCCCGCTTGTTGAGAAGAGAAGAAATGTTAGAAAGGCGAAGCGAGCAGATTGAAAAAAGAGATAATCATCTTCAAAAAATCACAGAAGACGCAGAAAAAATGCTTATAGAAGTGGAAGAAATGAAGGCAAAAGAAGTGGAAGAACTGGCTCGAATTGGCGGATTAACCATTGAAGATGCCCGTGAAGAATTGCTGGATCGGTTAGAAAAAACTCTGGCGTTTGAAACCGGCTTAAAAATAAAAGAAGCGGAAGAAAACGCGAAGAAAGAAGCGGAAAAAAACGCTCGTCATATCGTTGTTCAAGCAGTGCAGCGATACGCTGCTGAATACACCGCAGAAAACACTGTCTCAATTGTTAGTTTACCGAATGATGACATGAAAGGACGCATAATCGGTAGAGAAGGAAGAAATATTCGGACTTTTGAAATGATGACTGGAGTTGATCTCATTATCGACGATACTCCTGAAGCAGTTATCATTTCTTCCTTTGATCCTATCCGTCGTGAAATTGCTCGTATTGCTTTGGAAAAACTAATCTTAGATGGTCGTATTCACCCAGCGCGGATCGAAGAGCTTATTGAACGAGCAAAAACCCAGGTTGAAGAAAAAATAATCCAAGAGGGTGAGCAGGCTCTTTTTGACACTGGGATGAAAAATGTCAATTCTGATTTGGTAAAGCTTTTAGGAAAGCTTTACTATCGAACCAGCTATGGGCAAAATGTACTCCAACACTCTAAAGAAGTAACCCATTTCGCCGGGATTATGGCTTCTGAACTGGGAATAAATGTCAATCTTGCTAAAAGAGCTGGTCTGCTTCATGATATTGGGAAGTCTTTGGATCATGAAATCGAAGGACCGCATGCCAAAATCGGAGCTGAATTAGCAGAACGTTATGGCGAAAAATGGGAAATCGTTCATGCCATAGAAGCACATCATAACGACATCGAACCACAAACCATTGAAGCTGTTTTGATTCAAGCTGCTGATGCCATATCAGCTTCAAGACCAGGAGCTCGTCGGGAAAGCTTAGAAGCCTATATCAAAAGGTTGGAGCAATTGGAAAAAATATCTAATTCTTTTGATGGTGTTGAGAAATCCTATGCCATTCAGGCAGGCCGAGAAGTTCGAATTATTGTCAAGCCCGAGAAAGTGGACGATGTTCTTTCAGCAAAGTTAGCTTATGATATCGTCAAGAAAATCGAAAAAGAGCTTGAATATCCAGGCCAAATTAAAGTTACTGTCATTCGTGAGACCCGAGCTGTAGAGTATGCCAAGTAGGAGGAAAGCACTTTGAGATTTCTCATCATAGGAGATGTTATCGGAAAACCGGGTCGAAAAATAGTTGGAGAAAAAATTAAAGCTATAAGAAAGTCTCAGAATATCGACGCAGTAATCGTTAATGGTGAAAATTCAGCTGGAGGGCTGGGTATCACCCCCGAAACAACCGAGGAATTACTTGGATTTGGAATAGACGTAATTACCACTGGTAATCACATCTGGGATAAAAAAGAGATCCTTCCTTATATTGATAGTCAATTGAGGTTATTACGTCCTTTGAATTATCCACCTGGTGTTCCAGGAAATGGATCGGTTATTCTTAAAAATAACCAAAGAAAATGGGCAGTCCTCAATTTAAGCGGTCGGGTTTTTATGTCACCACTGGATTGTCCTTTTCAAGCCCTTGATAAAGAATTAGAAATAATAAAAAAAGAAACCAATATTATTCTGGTTGATTTTCATGCTGAGGCAACATCAGAAAAAATTGCTTTTGGATGGTATTGTGACGGCCGGGTTTCTTGTGTCGTTGGAACACATACCCATGTAGTTACTGCCGACGAGAAAATACTACCCAGTGGAACCGCTTATATCACTGATATTGGTATGACTGGAGCTCATCATTCGGTAATCGGTATTGAAACCAAGCAAATATTAAGTCGCTTTTTGACCCAAATACCAGTTCGGTATACTGTTGCCAAAGAGAATATAATTCTGAACGGTGTAATTGTAGAAGTTGATGATCAAACTGGGAAATCGGTTTCCATCACACGATTTAGTTTGAGTTGAAGCGTATTTTATTTTATTTTGACTTCAACAAGGAGGATATTCAAAGGTGGATGTACTGAAGGTTTCTTCAAAATCGAATCCAAATTCAGTTGCAGGAGCTCTTTCTGGAATCATTCGAGAAAAACAAATAGTTGAAATACAAGCAGTAGGGGCTGGTGCTGTCAATCAAGCAATTAAAGCCATCTCTATTGCTCGTGGATTTCTTGCTCCTAATGGAATTGATCTGGTGTGTATTCCAGCCTTCACCGACATCATTATAGATGGTGAGGAAAGAACTGCTATTAAATTAATTATAAAACCTTGGAATAAGTAAATCTTGTTTGAATAATAAAGCCTGTACCATAAATAAAATGTATTGTGTACAGGCTTTATTATTTATCAAATTGAGTAGAAGGTTCAATGATGACCAACACAACTTTTTTTATCGAAACCTATGGATGTCAAATGAATAAAAGCCGCAGTGAACATATTGCCCAGGTTATGATTCAAAATGGATATCAACTGATCGAAGATAAAAAAAGAGCTGATATTTTATTGTTTAATACCTGTGCCGTGCGGGAACACGCTTCAGAAAAAGCCATTAGCAATATTCAAAAAACCATTAAAGACCTTAATAAAACGTCTCGATATCCAATTATTGTAATTTTTGGTTGTTTAAGTCAATTCCTAAAAAACCGTCTCGTACAAAGAGTACCCGGAGCTCAAATAGTGATTGGAACTTCAAATATCGATCATATTCCTCAATTTATTGAAGAACATACCAGAAAAAAAAAGAAAATATTGGATTTCAACCTGCCATCATCTTCTCAGGTTTTTGACGAAAGTGGTTATCTCCGAAACTCTTCACATATATCTGCTTATTTACCTATCACATATGGCTGCGACAATTTTTGTAGTTACTGTGTTGTCCCGTATACCACCGGTCCCCAAAGAAGTAAACCATTACGGACCATCCTGACCGATATCGAGAAAATTATCCAAGATGGATACAAAGAAATCATCCTTTTAGGCCAAAATGTGAATAGCTATGGATTAGACTTCGACTTAAAAAATGGCTTTGAAGTTCTTTTACAAGCTATTGAACAAAATTTTCATAATTCATCGTTCTGGATTCGCTTTTTAACCTCTCATCCTAAAGATATGCGGCCTTCCATTGTTGACATCGTAAAGAATTCGTCTATAATGGCTCATTATTTCCATCTTCCTATTCAATCGGGTTCAGATCGTATTTTGTCTGCTATGAATCGGGGTTATACCCGAGATCATTACCTAAAATTAGCAAAGTACATCCGACAAAACCTGCCTGATTCGGGAATCGGGACCGATATGATTGTTGGTTTTCCCGGTGAAACTGAAAGGGATTTTTTGGATACTCTTAATATCGTTCAAGAAGTCCATTTTGATCAGGCTTACACCTATATTTATTCTTCCCGATCAGGAACTGCTGCTTATCAGCTTCCCGATCATCTTCCTTTGGCAGAAAAGAAAAAACGGCTTCAATTTCTTAATCAAACTCTTTCTGATATCCATCAAATAAAATTATCGAACTGGGTCGGTAAAAAAACCAAGATTTTGATTGATCAAATTGAAGGAATGAATTCTTCAGGGAGAACGACTGATAACCAAAGAATCTATCTTCCTAATACAAATTTTATTCTTGGACAAGTTATCTCAGTCGTCGTGATCAAGACTTTGAAAGGAAAACTTTATGGAGAATTGGTTCTTTCCTGATACTTCGCGTCCCATACCAATCCTTGGTTTGGTTGGTCCAACCGCCAGCGGAAAAACCGATCTTTCCTTTCTTCTTGCTCAGAAATTAGAAAAGGTGGAATTGATTTATGCTGATTCTATGGCTATTTATAAATATTTAAGCATTGGTACTGCAAAACCTACAATAGAGCAGAGACGTCTAATTCCCCATCATCTAATCGATATCCTTGAGCCAGATCAAATTTGGAGTTCCTTTCGTTTTCGCACCGAGGCTTTCCGCTTTATTTGGGAATGTTTAGAAAGACATTCTCTTCCAGTTATCATTGGTGGTACCGGTTTTTACTTAAAAAGTCTATATGAGCCTTTCGTTCCTCAAGGAAGTCCCTCTCATCCCCGATTGCGACTCATTTTTGAAGGTTATTCCAACCCTCAGCTTTTTGCTCGTCTGGTAGCCATTGACCCTCCCCGTGCTTCCCAAATTGGTAAAAATGATCGGAAACGTTTGATTCGTGCTTTAGAAATTTACCACCAAACTAATAAGCCTCCAACTTTCTTCAAAAAATTTCCATCAAAAGCCAAAATCCCTTTCCAATTTATTTTTTTCGGTCTTGACTACAAGAAAGTAGATCTCAAAAGAAGAATTATTGAAAGAACTCAGTATATGATAAAAGAGGGGCTCATCCAAGAAGTCCAAGACATTTTATCAAAAGGTTTTTCTCTAAATGTTCCTGCTTTAAATAATTTTACTTATGGACCGGTAGTTCAATACCTACAAGGTGGTATAACTATCCAACAAATGGAAAAACTGATTACTATAGGAACTTTTCAATATTTAAAAAGACAATTTACTTGGTTTCGGAAAGCTCCAATTCGCTGGATTTCTATTGAGGGGAAAAATCCCGATATAATAAGTGATGAAATTATTCATACATTTTTATCCTATTTCAAAGGAGGTCAGTCAAATGAATGAAAAGAACCATGAAAAGATACCGCCTCAAAAAATTTCTGATTTAGGGTATTACTTTTTAAATGTACTGCAGGCAAAAGCCTGGCAATATTTAGGGCTATTGGTTCATCCTGAAAACGGAGAAACGCTGGTTGATTTGAAAGAAGCTCATCGTGCCATCGATCTCTTTGAACTTATTTTTGAAAATTTAAAGAATGATTTTGCCCCATCAATCAAAAAAGAAATGGAAATGCATCTGACGAATTTACAGCTAAATTACGTGGAAAAAGTAAAAAAAGAAGGGGAACAAAGCGAAAAGAAATAAATTTTACATAATATACCTTATGGGAACCACTATCGAAATCCAACTGGCTTCTTTTCAAGTCCTTTTTAAGATGAAAAATTTAGCTGACGGATTCGGCCAGTGGCTTCCTTAGAAATCGAACAACGAACTTCAACCATGCCATCGATTCGAAATTCAATATTTTCAATATAGCCGTGATGGTATATCTCTTTTTCGATTTGAGGAAGATTTCGGTAGCTTACTGTGAGGTTCAAACTTTCACGATTGCTTTTCAACAGTTTACCGATCGTCTCGATGAGGTTTTCAATACCATTTTTTTTCTCAGCTGATATCATAACATATGGATTATCATCAAATATATCTCTTGAAATAACCGGTACCGGTTCAACCTGATCAATCTTATTAAAAACGATAATCTTAGGTCGGCACGCTATAGCCATATTTTGCAAGATGCGGTTTATCACCTTATGGTGTTCGGGATAACTGGGATCGGATAAGTCTAAAACCTCGAGAAGACAATCGGCGTCATTAATCTCATCGAGAGTGGCTCGAAAAGCATCAATAAGCGTTTCTGGCATTTCCCGGATAAACCCTACTGTATCGGTAAAAATGACCGATCCAATCCCCGGCAAAAATGCCTTCCGGGCTGTAGGGTCAAGAGTGGCAAACAATCGGTCCTCGACATAAGCATGAGCATCGGTAAGACTATTTAAGAGCGTCGACTTCCCGGCATTGGTATATCCAACGATGGCAACAATGGGGAGATTCTTTTTTATCCGAAGGTTTTTCCGTACTTCACGATATCGATTTACTTTGGTCAGTTCTTTTTTAAGCTGACCAATTTTTTGTTTAATGCGTCTTCTTTCAGTTTCAATTTTTTGTTCCCCGGGTCCACGGGTACCAATACCACCACCCAAGCGGGACATTTCAACTCCCTTCCCGGATAATCGACTAAGTTCATACTGAAGTGATGCCACTGTAACTTTAATCTTTCCTTCCGAAGAACGGGCTCGTGCGGCAAAAATTCGGTGGATAAGAGCTATCTTGGTATAAACCTTCACATTAAGGGCTTTTTCGAGGTTTTTTTGTTGTGAAGGAGATATTTCGGTATCAATAATCACACCGCGAATATCAGGATTTTTCTGTAGAAAAACTTTGATTTCTTCAACCTTTCCCTTGCCCAAATAATAATGAGGAAAAGGACGAAAAATGTTTACGTCCCAAATCTCCGTCAATTGAAAGCCTGCACTGCGAGAAATCTCCAGTAATTCCTGACGAATACCGTCCGCTCCCATATTCGTCTGGCTACTATGACCACTACAAACAATACCAAGGGTTTTAATGAATAATCTTCGACTATTCAGAGCTCTATCAGCCTCCTCCTCCATACGAGTTTTTCAAGATTTCCCAATACAT
>Ga0334885_1001320_pt1 | contig 31394 bp, 25 predicted proteins | sample GraSluR1_MG_8_FD_207233 | JGI IMG/M metagenome (GOLD analysis project Ga0334885, IMG submission 207233) | Sludge microbial communities from methane-producing bioreactor in Wageningen University, Netherlands - Granular Sludge_31_05-R1 | ecosystem: Engineered > Bioreactor > Anaerobic >...
GACTGGTCAGCCTTATCCTTTACTTTGTGACAAAGGCAGGGGCCACTTCCAGTCTCCCTTACTTCACATGGTTTTTGAAGAACGATAAGACCCCTTCGACGGGATCCAGGATCGGAAGCTTCGTAGCGGCAGTTATCGGATCAATCGTAACGTATCTGGCCTTCACCTTCGGTCCGGTTTACATATCCGACGGCCAGGTGACGACCCTCACCGGCGTGTTCTTCGATTCATTCAAATTCGGGCTCTTCCTGGGCTTCGGCCTGCTGGTGATTGCGGCGGTGTTTGCCTTCATCAATATCTTCAATTACTCACGAATCACGAAGATAACTTCTAGCATTGTCAGTCTGATATTTCTCTTCATCGTAGTCTCTCCTGACTACTCGAGTGGAATAGCTTCCTATCTGAACATCCCCGCCGACAGCACAGGCCATCCTCTACTGACGGTGATCCTTCTCTTCATAGCGGTGATCACAATCATTGAGCTAGTATTGGAGATAATCAGATTCTGGGCCAGCAGAGTAGTGAAGACACAATAAGCAATCAACGGATTCTGAATTGCTTATCGAAAGCGGGGCCACCTGTGCCCCGCTTTTCGATAGACTAAAGATCGAGTATGATTATTTTCTCATCTTCATCGTACTCGCCGGTATCTACAAAGCCAATTTTCTTGTAGAATTCGAGAGGCGAATAATCTCCCTCTACACATGACGAAAGGAGTCTCTTGTAACCGCGCTCTCTCAGGTCATCACACAAGAGGAGCAGAGCGTCCCTTCCGAAGCCTTTATTCTGATACTTGCCTCCTATCATGAATCTCCAGAGGCTGGCGTGCTTGATTTCTCCAAGCTCGGGAATGGGTGTATAATCGAGCATTATGAAGCCTACCATCTCATCTCCGGCATATATTGCTCTGAACCAAGCGTTCTTCGCGTAATGAGCCTGTGCTATCGAAACGGCGTTCGATGCGACTGCCTTGTTCTGATTTTCGAGCAGCGTACTGCTCAGTCTTAGTGCGTCCAGAAGCGTCTCTTCAGTGATTTCGACGAATCTAACTTTATAATCCATATTTGCCTCCCGAGTGAATCACTTCAAATAGAATTTCGGCTTTTTTGACCTTAACTTCTCAAAGAGCCTAATAAAAGGACACTTGAATCCTCTTGCTCCGATTTTTTTCTTTATAGACATAGGCACTCCTTCGGTTTAGATGATGTTTGTATCCCTAAGATTATATTCTTTTCTCCATCGGAAGACTATATAATATCCAGCAGGACCTCTACAACGACCGGATCAAACTGTTTTCCCGATTCTCTTACATACTCCTCGACTATCGCCTCCCTGTTCATGGGAGGTTTGTAAGGACGTCCGTTACTCATAACGTCATAGGCGTCGATCGCCGAGATTATTCTGGCGATTATCGGTATCTCCTCTCCCTTGAGTCCCCTGGGATAACCGCCTCCATCCCAGCGTTCATGATGACTGAGTATTCCTTCGGCTACGGCTCTAAGCTCGGGAATCGATTCTGCTATACGGTAGCCGATTTCCGGGTGCGTTTTGACGAGTATCCACTCGTCTTCATTTAGTCTGGCCGGCTTGCTGAAGATCGCTTCGGGAAGCGCTATCTTTCCTATGTCGTGGAGCCTTGCAAGAAGAAGTAGCTCGTCGATTTTCTCCCTGGGTACGCTAAGTTTTTCCGCGACGACTCTGGCAAGCCTTTCAAGTCTGCCGGCATGTTCCTCTGTTTCCTGGCTCTTCTCGAAGAGCGTAGCTTCAAGGGATTTCATAACACTGCTTCTAAAGCTACTGTGCTCAAGCATCTTGTTGCGGTACATTCTCTCTTCGGACTCCCGAACGACCGTCGAGAGGGATTGGTTTTCGCTCTTTTTCGTGGAAGAGCCTATCGCAAGACTTATCTGAATCGCTTCCTCTTTGTAGTGGACCGCCGTCGCGCGAATCCTTGAAACAACTTGGGAGACGGCTCTCTCGTCTTCCCCCGGAAGGATTACAGCAAACTCGTCTCCACCGAGCCTGCAAACAATATCATCTCGCCTTGTTGAGATCTGAAGAATGACGGCAACCTTCTGTAGAAGGCTGTCTCCGGCGGTGTGACCAAAAGCGTCGTTGATAAGTTTCAGGCCATTCACGTCGACCATTATCAAAGACACCGGTACTAAGCGAATACTATCGAGTTCTATCAGCTTGTCTTCGAAGTAGCGCCTGTTCGCCAAACCGGTCAATTTATCGTGAAGACCCATGAAACGGATCTCTTCTTCGTATTCAATGCGCTTTATAGCCTCCACGGCGTGCGATATTAGAAGCTGAGCGAACGTAATGTCCTCTCTTGTAAAACCCTTTTTCTTTGCCGAAGAGATCTGAAGGACGCCTATCCCGCTTATTGGCAGAGTAATTGCAGACCTTATCTTCTGAGACGACGGTTTTGCGAGATTCGATTTCGACACGTCTTCGGTATAGATAGTCTCTCCCTTCAGGAATGCCTCCAGAAGTATTCCCCTGCCCTCGAAAACTGGCTGCTCAATTATCTCGCTTTCCGAAGAGAGGACGGCTCTGAAATCATTTCCTTCTCTTATGCAGAGAGAGTAGAGAGGAGATTCCAGAATGTCGGTTATCGCTTGAACTATCAGACAATATATATCGTAAGGTCTGACTGCCTTTGCCATCTCAATAGCTATATCGTGAAGCTTTTCTAGTCTCTCTTTGCTTATAATTACTTGTTTCTGGGTTGTTCGCATTTCAGCGGTCCTAGCTATAACGCCGGCGACACTCTTCAGAACAGATACCTCTCCGTCGAACCATTCCCTGCCATAGCGGCATTCATCGAAACCTATGAAGCCCCAGAAGTTCTCCCCAATATGTATCGGAAGGACTAGTACGGACACTATGCCCTGCGGTTCGAGAATCTCCCGCTCAGATACGGGGAAGCTCTCGACATCTCCCATTACCACTCCTCTATCCGAGAGAATTCGGAACCATCTGGGAATCACATCCGTATAGCTTACATTCTGGAGAGATGGGCTGGCTATTTGACTCTCCACAGTACCATCGGTCCACTCGTATCGCTGGCTCGCCAGCAAAACTTTACCGGTCTCGTCATAGTGATTATTGAAGATATAGACACGGCTCACGCCTGTGGCCCGACCGAGTATTTCAAGGGCCTTGCCAACCGCCTCGTCTATATCGCTCTTCTGCAGGAGTTCGTTGGTTATCTCTCCGGAAGCCTTCAGAAGGAGTTCTCTCTTTTCGACTTCCAATCTGCTTATCTTAACCTCAGTGAAGTCTCTAGAAAGGACTGTGAAGCCGTTTACGCTGCCTTCATCGTCGTATCTGGGTGTTACAGTGCAGTAGAACCATAGCTCCCTTTCCGCGAATTCGATCGAGTAGTGAAATCGCTGCGTTTCAGCGGAGGTGCGGGCCTTTTCGAGGGCCTCTTCCATAAGCATAGAAAAGTCTCCCGGCAAAAGCTCCGAGAATCTCCGCCCCAGCAGGTGGACCGGCTTAATCTCTTCGGGAACACCACCGATGCTCTCAGGAGCAAAGCAGTCTACACAGACTCCTTCTCTATCGAAACTGAATACGAGACCATCTATAGTCTTCAAAAGGCTTTCAAGATATCGCCTGCTGCTAATCAACTCTCTCCTTGATTCTTCGAGGACTTTGAAGTGTTCGACAAAGTAACTGGCCAGAAAGCCCATCGATCCGGCGAAGGCAAGGAGCGCGGCCAGCGCCAGCAATGGTTCATGTCTTTCGGTTCCGGAGAATCCCAGCAGAACTAAAATCGCCGAGAATAGGAGAAACAGAAGACCGGTAGCCGGCTCGACCAGCGAAGAGCGTTTTTTCAAGATCAAAGCGACGCCCCCCATGGACAGTAGTGCGGCCGATACAGGCAACGAGTATGTTCGGATTACGGAAATGTCCGAGACAAAGAAGGCTGTGACCGTAATCGCAACAAGAAATATCCAGAAGGGGTATCCATAGAACTTCCTGAAGTCGAAGCCACTGAACTCCACGGCTCCTTCGGCAAGGCATTTAGAGCCGAAAAGAAAGAAGAAATGGCCGGTGACTGCGAAGAACCCCGTCTGGCTTGCAAGCCATAGAAGACCGGCAAGAGCGAGGAAGCCATAACCGTAAGACCACTTAAGCAGAAATCTTCTTCTGGTCGCACGGTGGAGGAACGCATATATTAGTGACAGTACAGAGCCAGTTATTAAGACAATTGTAGATACAGTATCCAAAACTCTCAGCCGCTTTCCGGTTTTTTGTCGATGGGTTTATTATAACCCGGGGAGGCTCCTCCGTGAATGAAGCTATATTTAACCACTAGAGAGATGTGGAGAGTTGAGTCATGTATAAGTTATAGTAGAATCCCTTTCTGTGGAGCAGTTGCGAATGTGTTCCGCTTTCGATTATCCTGCCCTCGTTTATAACATGGATCACGTCGGCGCTCTGGCAGATACCCCGAGAAGAACCATACGAAGTCCTGAAGCTAGACCCTGGAGAGAAGACTACACAGAATACACCGTCGAGAACACTCATGAAAGCTATAAAGATCATCTTTGTGCCGGCTGCGGCGACAACGTCCAGATTTCGCTGTCTTATTCGAAAATCTATGATCTCTTCGAGCAGATTTGGCTGAAAAACACTAAGTAGTCTCATCAAACGACATACAACCCGTGATCGATAATGACGGTCGCAAGGAGCTATTCAATAGCCAACGAGTCTAGACTTTTCATCAGATGAGTTTTTCGAATGTATAAAAAAAGCCGCCGGTTGGCGGCCAAAAAATCGGGATATTCCAGGGGTTTCAACATGCTGTCCTACATAATTACTGGGGGGTAATGTTGGACTAGGCATATCGGGTAACTAGAGTGTTCTTGTTCTTCACACATTGTTGCTATTTAGAACTCTAATCGAATTAATTATACCCAAAAGAATCGGGTTTGTCAAGATATTGGATAGCTTTTATCGGTATTGAGTTGATTTTACCGAATTCCGATCTGCTGAAGCGGTCTCCATGCAATGCTTAAAAGGCTTTTGAAGGCATTCCCCAGAGCTGTGAAAAACTCCGATATGAATCTGCTGATGTTATCCACAACACTATCGAGCTTCAGATCGAACGAAGTGGCGTTGAACGCCACTTCATCCTTTAGTTCGGGTTTTCCGCCACCCGGCCCACTCCCCTGTCCGTTACCGGGAGAGCCGTACCCCGCTCCGTCGTCTGGACCGTCGGATATTCCGTCTCCCGGGCCATTACCGTTGTTCGCAAAAGCAAAACATGCAATGAAGAGAACCAGTAAAGAGATAGCGATGACTCTTTTCATATTATCAACTCCCACCAACAGGATAGTACAATTATGAACTCCTTCTCATTAAAGGGGAATTAAAGGGAGTTACTCGTTATGAAATGTCCCGGTGAGTATTTGGTAGAATCATAATACCGGTCTTGAAGGGAGTGAGTCTATGGAGTGCACATTGAGCGAAAACAGAAAAGATTGCAATTGTAGCTATCCAGGTTGCCCTCGAAAGGGTAAGTGCTGCGAATGCCTCTCTTATCACCGGGCTAACGGAGAACTACCGGCCTGCTACTTCACCAGGGAACAGGAAAGGTCCTGGGACAGAAGTATTGAGTACTTCATTAAGGTAAATAGTGGAAATCGATAGGAGCCCTGATAAGCATCCCTGGGCAGACATCGAAAGGGGTGCCGAGCAGATAGGACGGGATTTCGTCTTTTCGAGAAAGCCAAACCCTGCACTTCTGGTCACAAACTCGTGGAACGATAAGATCATAAGGCAGGAATTACGGGATAAGATCGAGAAATGTGCTCGCTATGGCTGCCCCCTGGAGTTGATTCTGAAGGATATCAGCACTGTGAAATACGAACCTCAGAGACTCTGGAAGTGGGCCGACATCGCAATGGACCTCGTGGGTGCCTGATTCTATTAGCGAGCCTTTTGAGGAGCTGAAAAAGTGGAGAGAGTAGTCGCGGCGGCTATCCAGTTCGAGGTAAGGCCTATGAGGGTCGAGGAAAACCTCAAAATCGCAAAGAGCTTGATTTCCAGATGTAAGGAGGCCACAGGCGCTCAGTTGATAGTGCTCCCGGAGAGTTTTACGACCGGGTTCACACCGATCGGAGGAGTTGAAGCTCTCTGGGAAGCTGTTTCGACTATCCCTGGCTATTTATCGGACATCGCTGCCGGATGGGCCAAAGAGTTCGATACATACATTTGCTTCCCGACTTATGAGCGCGGTGGTTCCTTCCCGACAGTATATAACAGTGCCGCGCTGGTCGGTCCGCAGGGACTACTGGGTGTATATCGGAAGACTCACCCGTTTCCCACAGAACGGCTGGAGGCCGGTGGCTGGACTACCCCCGGGAGCGAACCCTTTTCCGTCGAGACGGAAATTGGAAGGATAGGAATAGTCATCTGCTACGACGGAGACTTTCCTGAACTCGCCAGAGTTACCGCACTAGAGGGTGCGGAGATAATCTGCAGACCCTCTGCCTTTTTGAGGACTTTCGATCACTGGGAGTTGACGAACAGGGCAAGAGCCTATGATAACCACGTCTACTGGATTGCAACAAATCTGATCGGCAGCGACGCCAGCGGGGCGAATTTCTTTGGTTCTTCGATGATCGTTCACCCTTCAGGGATGAAGATCGCTCAGGCCGGAGGTTGCGAAGAGTACATATATGCAGAACTCGACGGAGATCCTATTAAGAAGATCATACCCGGTTCAAACAGAGATCAGATCTTCGATCACATTCAAGATAGAAACGTAGCGTCATACAGGGGCATTCTCACCGAGGGGAAATCGCCCTTTGAACCGGCCAGACGTATTCCATTCAGGAGGAGATAGACTTGGCGAAACCACTTGAGGGATTGTTTATACTGGACTTGACAAGAGTCCTTGCAGGTCCGTTCTGCACTATGCTTCTGTGCGACATGGGTGCCACGGTCGTTAAGGTCGAGCGACCCGAGGGAGGCGACGATTCTAGATCGTTCAGTCCTATGATAGGCGGAGAGAGCGCCTATTTCATGAGCATAAACCGCGGTAAAAAGAGTATCACTCTAAACCTGAAGACAGCTGAAGGCAAGACACTTCTAGAGAGGTTAATAGAGAAGGCCGACGTGCTTGTAGAAAACTTCAAGCCGGGTGTTATGGGAAGGCTCGGTTTTCCTTACGAGAGACTGAAAGAGCTCAATCCCTCTATCATTTACACTTCATCATCGGGATTTGGCCACTCAGGACCGATGAGCAGTAGGACGGCCTACGATCTGATAATTCAGGGACTGAGCGGAATGATGAGTATAACCGGACCGGACAGAGAGCATCCGACCAAAGCCGGAAGTTCGATCGCAGATATCTTCTGCGGCACCTTTGCCTGCATTGGTATACTCGCAGCTCTCCACAACAGAGAGAGCTCGGGTGAAGGGCAGATGGTGGATGTCGCGATGCTTGACAGTATGGTGGCCGTTCTCGAGAACGCTATCGCCAGGTACTCTGCTACTGGGAAGGCCCCCGAACCCATAGGCAACCGCCACCCTTCGATCGCTCCATTTGCCACATTTGAGACTCTTGACGGACAGATTAACATAGCCGTGGGAAATGACGCCATCTGGCAAAAGTTCTGCAGGGCCATAGGCAGGGAGGAAATCTGCGATCACCCGAAGTTCTCGACAAATCCCGAACGAGTAAAGAACCTTGAAGAATTGACAGACATAGTCTCGGTCGCGCTTAGAAGTAGAAGCTCGCAGCAATGGCTAGAGACCTTCCAGAAGCTCGACATACCGTCCGGCCGTCTGAGCAGTATAGCCGATGTTTTCTCCGACCCTCAGGTTATCGCCCGGGAGATGCTGGTCGACGTTCCGCACAACGGGATCAATGTGAAGATGCCGGGAGTCCCGATCAAGTTCTCCGCGACACCGGCCGGTATAGCCGGACCGGCTCCGGTTCTTGGAGAACACAATAGAGAGATATTCCTGGGACTCCTCGGCTTGAGCCAATCAGAGTTCGAAGGGCTTCGTGAAAAGGGAGTCATATGATTTCGCTCTATCCGTCCGGCAAAAGCTCCGACTGGAAGAAAGACCGTAAGGTCTTCACGGTCCATAGTGCCTATTCCAGTGTGCTTAACCTCGCGGGAGAAGACGGTAGACGTTACTCCCTGATAACCGATGGCCACGACTTTCAACCAAGATCAGCGCTGATTGAAGCCTTCCCCGATCTGAAAGCTTCCGAAAGCGTGTCTGTAATCCTCGAAGACGTTGGGATATCCTACGATCCGACTATCGTTCGAGAAAAGGTAAACCCTCTCTGGCGCGGTCTGTGGCTTGAGTGGCTGGATTTTCTGGAGGAAGATATGCTTTGCTGCCTCCTCCCCTTTGTCGCGGACCCCGGGCAGATGCTCGGGCTCGGTCCCGGCTCGACACCGGCGGGAGACGATTTCATAGCCGGTTTTGCAACGGCTCTTGGCTGGTCGGAAAGTGAAGCCTCATGGAACTCCGGAGAGTTTACGGCGATACTTGAAAGGGTCGACAGTTGTACTACCTGGTTTTCCGGTGAGATGGTCAAAGACGCCGTAGATGGAATGATCTGGCTCAGGGGCCAACAATTGTGTAAGGCGCTCGCTGGAGGTTCTTCCTCAGAGGCGCTTACAGCTGTTGGACAGATATATGGTTCGGGCCACCTCTCCGGCAGAGCATGGCTAGCCGGATTCTCGGCAGGGCTTGAAAGAAGCCTGAGTCACTCAGTACCAAAGAGGAATGGAGGTCAGTTCTCTTGAAGAGAGTAGAAGTTTTCAGAGGCGAATATTATGATAGCGTAACGCTTATGCTTGTAGCGAAGGAACTTAAGAAGATCGAAGGTGTAGCCGATGCAACACTGAACATGGCCACGCAGGCCAATTTACATATTATGGCATACGCGAGTTTTCCGGTCGATAGTATAGCCGCTTCCCCCGACGATCTCATAATAGGAATCGACTGCTCCGACGATCTGTGGCCTTCTGTTCTTGAGAAGGCAAAGACTTATCTCGTTTCCCCTCCGTGGAAGAGCCGGGAAGTCTCCACAGAATATAACCCCAAGAGCCTAGAAGGTGCACTATCTGTATTGCCTGAAGCGAACCTGGCTTTGATCTCCCTTCCGGGAAGATACGCTGCGGCTCAGGCGTCGAGGGCTCTGGAGAGAGGCCTTAACGTAATGCTTTATTCAGACAATGTCTCGCTTGAGGAAGAGATACGATTGAAAACGCTTGCAAAGGAGAAGGGTCTTCTCGTTATGGGTCCCGATTGTGGAACGGCCGTAATTTCGGGAAAGGGACTTGGTTTCTCCAATGTCTGTCCCATAGGGCCGGTCGGGATAGTCTCGGCTTCTGGAACGGGTTTGCAGGAGGTCATGGTGCAGCTGAACAGACTTGGAGTCGGAGTTAAACACGGGCTCGGAACGGGCGGAAGAGATGTCAAGTCTTCCGTAGGAGGTATCTCCTCTCTTGCAGCAATCGATGCGCTAAAGGATGATAGCGAAATATCCGTGATAGTCGCTATCGGAAAGCCGCCTTCTCCTGAAGTAAGGCAGAAGATAACGGACTCTCTCAAGAGTTCTGGCAAGCATGCGGTAGCGTGTTTCATGGGAGAGTCGGCCCGGAGCGACGAACCCGGGCTGAGATATACGACTGGTCTGGAGGAGTGTGCCGTCGTAACCGCATCTCTCGTGCGCGGGGAGGATCCACAGCTCGCAAGAGAGAGACTATGGAATGATTACAGAGAAGTCGAGACCCGCGGGCGCCGTGAAGGAGCCGGCATTTCGGGAAGGTTCCTGAGAGGTCTCTTCAGTGGAGGGACTCTCTGTTACGAAGCCGCCCAGGTCGCCGGTGAACTCCTGGGAGAAGTATATGGCAACGCGCCTTTGAGAGAAGAGTTGAAGCTGCCCGACAGTCTGGACCCCATCGAAAACAGCTTCATAGACTACGGCGAGGACGAGTTCACTCAGGGCAGATTGCACCCTATGATCGATCCCTCCTTCCGCGCGAGTCAGCTGAAGATTCAGGCCGAAGACCCTTCAGTTGCCGTAGTGCTACTGGACATTGTTCTAGGTTATGGCAGCGCCGCCAATCCCTCCGAGGAGATAGTCAAGGCTATCAATTCAATCGACCGTAAGAACGGACCGCTCTTTGTCGCCTACGTCTGCGGGACTGAAGGCGATCCCCAGGTCTATGGGAGACAGATTGATCTTTTGAGAAAAGCCGGGGTCTATCTCTTTGAAAGCAACAGAAGAGCAGCGATCTTCGCGGCGGCGGCCGTTGCCGGAAAGGAGAAAAGATGAGTCTGAAAAGTCTTCTGAATAACGGACCAAAGGTGATAAATATAGGTATGGAGAGATTCTACTCCGATCTGAGAGAGCAGGAGGTGGAGACTGTCATGGTCGATTGGAAGCCTCCGCTGGGAGGCAAAGAACTGCTGGGAAAACTGAGAAAGATAAGAGGTGATAGCGTTGGATAAGTTTGAAATAGCCAACCGGGAGGCCTTGGAAAGATTACAGAGAGCCGAACCGCATATAGTAGATCTGGGAATAGCCCTGGAAGTTATTCCGGGGATGGAGAGAAACATGATTCTGCACGCCGGCCCCCCGATCGGCTGGGAAGATATGTCCGGTCCGATGATAGGCGCGGTTACAGGTGCGACAATCTATGAAGGCTGGGCAGGCACCCCCGAAGAGGCCACAGAGTATATTGATAAGGGCAACGTGGACTTTGATCCCTGCCATCACCACGCCGCAGTAGGCCCGATGGCGGGGATTATCTCCCCGAATATGCCGGTGTGGATAGTCGAAGACAGATCGAGCGGAAAGAGGAGTTTCGCCACGTTGAATGAGGGACTCGGCAAGGTCTTGAGGATGGGAGCCTTCGATAAGGATGTAATAGAGAGACTCCACTGGATGAGAGAGGTATTGTTTCCAGTATTGAAGGCGGGCGTCAATCGCTATGTTCGCGAAAATGGCGGTTTGAACCTGAAGAGCCTTATCTCGCAGTCTCTTCATATGGGTGATGAGCTCCACAATAGAAACAGGGCCGCGACCTCTCTTCTAATACGCGCCCTCGTACCATCGCTAATAGAATCCTCTTGCAGCAACGATTCTCTGGCAAGAGTCGTGAGATTCATGGCCGGAAACGATCACTTCTTTCTCAATCCGGGAATGGCTGCCGCTAAGGTCTCTCTCGACAGTGTCGGTTATGTAGAAGGTTCGTCGATGGTAACCGTTATGGCAAGAAACGGAACGGAGTTTGGAATTCAGGTTGCCGGACTTGAAGAGCAGTGGTTCACATGTCCCGCTGCCCTGCCGGACGTCCTGCTTTTCCCGGGGTTCACCAGAGAAGACGTGAACCGAGACATCGGAGACAGCGCAATTATGGAGACTTACGGAGTCGGAGGCTTCGCGATCGCCGCCGCGCCGGCCATAGTTCAATTCGTTGGAGGAACTCCGCAGGACGCCATTAACTACACGAGAGAAATGTACGAGATCTGCCTTGGCGAGAACAAGAACTTCACAATACCCTCTCTTAACTTCAGGGGAACGCCCACAGGTATCGATCTTCTAAAGATTATCGAGACGGGTATTACTCCCGTGCTGGATACGGGCGCCGCACACCGCGAAGCCGGCAAGGGGCAAGTTGGCGCCGGAATAGTGAGGATGCCGTCGGAGGCCTTCGTATCTGCAGCTACTGCGTTCGCCGACAAATACTACCAATAAAGGAGGTTCATATGGAACTAAAAAACTGGAGCAAAATCCGTATCTACGAACTGTCTCAACCGATAAGTCACCTTACACCCGCCTGGCCGACGTACGAACCACTTCAGATCAAGTTCTTCAAGAGGCTTGCGCCGAATGGCGCGAACGGTCAGCTCTTGACCCATTCTAATCATGTCGGCACTCATCTGGACGGCTCTCTTCACTTCTGCACCCACGGCCGTGATATTGCCAGCATACCGCTAAACGAACTGGTTGCCCCTGGAGTTATCGTTGATCTCTCCGATATCGCTGAAGACTATGGAATTTATACTTCAAAAGATATCGAGGACCGCGTTGAGGTGAGGGAAGGCGATATCCTCATAATAAACACCGGCTATCACAAATACGCTTTCGATCAGCCCGAAGCCGACGAAGTGCGTTACATGATCAAGCACCCGGGACCGACAAGAGAGTTCGCACAGTGGTGTAAGAAGAAGAAACTGAAGTGGATCGGCGTGGATTGTGGTTCGGCCGATCATCCGATGAATACGAAGATTCGCGACTGGATGCCAGTTCAGGCAAGGGAATGCGATGCCTTTTTCCAGAAGAAATTCGGAAAGAGACTCGAAGAGATCTTCCCACCCGACGATTACCAGCTGATGCACGTTCTACTCTTTCCCTACGACATAATACACGCCGAGAATGTAGGCGGAGAGATAGATCAGATACTGAACAAGCGGATGATAATCGGATGCTTCCCCTGGAAGTTTGTCGGAGGGGAGTCCTGCATAAGTAGAATAGTTGCCTTTGACGAACAGGAATAAATCCCAGTGAAAGTGTGGCGATAGAGATGCGTAGCTTTGTTCTGGAAAGACCGGAATCGCTATCCGGGGCTTTAGATTTGCTTAAGGATTACCGCGAAAAGGCTCTGGTAAAGAGTGGCGGTACGGATCTTATTGTATGGCTCCACAAGTCGCTCGTAAGTCCGGACTGTGTAATCGATCTCTCACGGATAGATCAGCTCAAGGGAATCGCCGTCTTACCTGAACAGCTGGAGATAAGGGCCCTAACTACAGTAAGCGAGTTAGCTTCGCATCCGGTTGTCCGGGAAAAGCTACCGGCTCTCGCACAGGCCTGCCTAGCTCACTCCGATCCCCTTATCAGAAACAGAGCCACGGTGGTCGGAAACGTCTGCTCGGCGGTACCTTCAGGAGATATGATAGCTCCGCTAGTCTGTTACGACGCCGTGGTGGAGATAGCAAACGCCTCGGGATCGAGGAGTCTTAAGGTCATCGACTTCATAACCGGTCCAAAGAGGACCGCTCTGTCAACAGGCGAGATAGTCACCGGACTGAAGATTCCCCTTAATGAGGGTAGGAGCTCGGGAAGCTACCTTAAAGCTGGCAGACGTGAGGCACTGGACATAGCACAGGCGGCGGTCTGTTGCGTCGCACTTGAAAAAGTCTCTACCGAGTTCAGAATCTCTTTTTGCGCGGTGTCTCCAAGACCGATCAGAGCCAGAGAGGTCGAGAAGCTTCTAGACGATTCCGGCAGAGTAGACGACAGAATCCTGGAGCTCGCAGCCGACCTCGCCGCCGGGGCGGTCGATCCAATAACGGATGTGAGGGCAAGCAGAGAGTATCGCCTGGCTATGATAAGAGAACTGACAAAGCGAGCGATTGCTGGATGCGTTGCTGAACTGGAAGGAGCGGGTCGCAGTGAATGATAAAAGCGTCGAACTGATTCTAAACGGCAGAAAAGCCTCGCTGAAGGTCAACGACAATACGACTTTGCTCAACGCTCTCAGAGAGTACGGGATAACCAGCCTGAAGAGAGGCTGTGAAGAAGGCGAGTGCGGAGCCTGCACGGTAATAATCGATGGTCAACCGGTAAAGTCATGTCTCATACTCTCTCCGGAAGTCGAAGGAAGAGATATCCTTACCGTCGAGGGACTTATGGACGATGGAAAGCTCCACCCTATACAACAGGCCTTTATAGATGAAGGTGCAATCCAGTGCGGCTATTGCACTCCGGGAATGATTATGTCAACGTACGCTATGCTTTTGAGGAATCCGGACCCCGACGAAGAGGAGATAAAGGAGGCGCTTTCGGGAAATCTCTGCAGATGTACCGGATACCTCTCCATTATAAGAGCCGTAAAGAATAGCGCAAAGCTGCTGAGAGATGCAAGCAAAGGGGGCGGCTCGCGATGAAGAACATTAAGACCAACACCGGAGTAGGCAAGTGGCTTCCCAGAAAATTCGACCTCGAAAAGGCCGCCGGAACACTCCAGTTCGCCGACGATCTCAGGTTTGGGCCGGAGCTCCTGCATGCGGCCGTTGTACGCTCGACCGTCGCTCACGGCGAGATTCTCTCGATCGATTACGACGAGGCCTTGAAGGTACCGGGCGTAGTTAAGGTTCTCGTCGGCGAGGACTTCCCTCACCACTTCGGTCTATACCTAAAGGACCGTACGCCCATGGCTATCGGCAGAACGAGATACCTGGGTGAACCCGTGGCTCTAGTAGTCGCCGAAGACGAGAACACTGCACGCGAGGCCGCCAGGCAGGTAAGAGTAACTTACAAGAAGCTTGAAGCGGTATTTGACCCGGTAAAGGCTGCAACCACAAACAACGTTCTTGTTCATCCCGATCTCCACAAATACGGCCACGTGGACTTCATAACGCCACAACCCAATACCAATATCGGGAACTGGTTCAGGATCAGAAAGGGTGATACCGAAAAGGCCTTTAAAGAGGCCGCTCACGTCTTCGAAGAGACAGTAACCTGTCCACAGATAGCCCACGGCTTCCTCGAGACTCACTGCTCAATCTGCAAACAGGACCCGGCCTCCGGAGAGATAACTATATGGACATCGGCCCAATCGGCCTTCACTGTAAGAGATATAATCGCCAGGGGCATCGGCTTTCCACTCCACAAAGTGAGAGTTATCGCTCCCCCGATAGGCGGCGGCTTTGGAGGAAAGGCCGGTATGACTATCGAAGCTCTCTGCCTTTGCGCAGCCATGGACAGAGAGATTAAGGGAAGACCTGTCAAACTCTTTATACCCCGCGAAGAGGTCCTGTTGACTTCATGGGTCCGCCAGGGATTCGTGGCGAAGATAGAGCTCGCCGTAGATGCCGATGGACTGATGCAGGGAATACGCAATACCTTCTGGTTCGACACCGGAGTATCGGCCGAATACGGCGCGAACCCGGTAAGAAGTGCCGGTTACACCTCTATGGGTGCTTACAATATCCCCAATGTCTGGTCCGATTGCTACGCTGTTTACACTAACAAGCCCTTCGGTGGGGCGTACCGCGGATTCGGCTTACCGGAATTGATGAGCGCTCTCGAGATCGTAGTAGATATAGCCGCGCACAAGCTAGAGTTGGACCCTGTGGAATTCAGAAAGAAGAATCTCCTGAGAAAGGGACACACAACATGCACAGGTATGCCGATGCACGACCACGCTCTTGACAGGATCATCGACCGCGTTGTTGACGGCATAAAGATCTCAGAGGACGAACCTCCGCTGCGAAAGGGCTGGAAGAGAGGTAAGGGACTCGCCCTCGCGATCAAAGCACCCGCGACACCCGCGGACGCATCCTCCTCGGCGATAGTCAAGCTCAACGGAGATGGAACGGTCGAGGTACTGGCCGCGACTATGGATATGGGACAGGGAACGTACAGTGCCTATGCCCAGATCGTATCCGAAGAACTCGGCGTGCCCTACGATTGGATAAAGGTCTATTATCCAGACACGCAGAGTCATCCTTATGACTGGCAGACAGTCGCCAGTCGCTCCTGCTGGTCGATGGGAATGGCGGTCAAGCGGGCGGCCTGTGATGTGAGGGAAAGGCTTGTGGCACTGTTTTCTGAATACTGGCAGACATCATCAGACAGTATCAGTATAGAATACGGAGTCGTTAAGTGCAAGCGACTAGGAAAGAGCGAGAGAATCGATGAAAGGGTTCAAAATGGCTTTAAGATGCCCGACGGGATTCTCAAAGGTGGTCCAATTATTGGTACTGGTTCATTCACGCCTCCAGACGTGATTTACCCCGATCCAGATACCGGCCAGTCTCCCAAGAGCGTAGTGCATTTCACGCTCGGTGCGATCGGTATCGATATGGAAGTCGATCCGGCGACGGGAAAGATTGCTATCAACAAAGCCTCTGCCGGCTATGATGTCGGTAAGGCAATAACACCGGTCAATGTAAAGGGACAGATCGAAGGGGGAACCGTTCAGGGTCTCTCAGCCTGCCTTATGGAAGCGATGGCGTACGACGAGAACGGCAGGCTTTTGACTCCTGACTTCACAGATTACAAGATCGCGACAATCAAGGACGCGCCGGCGGAAATCGAAGCCTTCTGGGAAGAGACACCCGAAGAGCTCTCACCGTATGGTAATCGCGGTGTTGGAGAACACTCGATGATAGCGCCGGCACCGGCCCTAAACAACGCACTTTTCAATGCGACAGAGATGAGAATTCACAGCTATCCGCTCAGTCGTGAGAGAGTCTACAAAGCGCTTAAAGCTAGAGAAAAGGGTGATACCGACTTCTGGGAATGGCCTTATGCACTCGATCTAGCATTCGGTAGGGCCAAAAAAGAGTGGAAGTGACTTAGATAAGAAGAGCCGTACGGCTCTTCTTTTTTTTATTCAGAGACTCGCTAATTGCAATTTCGCTGATGACCATCACTATGTTATAATTATTACTAAATAAGAATCATTATTAAATAATATATCGTACACTTTATGGATAGCTTTGAGGAGCGATAGCATGCACTCTATTGAAGAGTTTGCCGAGGAACTGAAGAAGAGGAATATACGACCCTCTTATCAGAGGATAAGAGTTCTGAGATATCTTTTCGAGCAGCAGGATCATCCCACAGCGGATCAAATATATAGCGATTTGCAAGCAGAAATGCCCACTTTGTCGCGTTCGACGGTGTATAACACTCTTTCAATACTCGTTGAAGCAAAGATGGTGAGAGTGTTGAATATCGAAGATACCGAGAACAGGTACGACATTATAACTCTGAACCACGGACACTTCAAATGTGAAATATGCGGAGAGATTTATAACTTCAGAATCGATATCGATCACTTCAAAAGCGATGAGCTCAGTGGATTCGATATCAAAGACAAGAATGTCTATTTCAAAGGTGTATGTCCATCATGCCTTTCAAGAGGCGGGCCCCAAAAGGAGGATTAGTATGAGCAACGAAGAGGAAAGAAAGAAGAAACTGACTACAGCCGCTGGCGCTCCTGTCCATGATAATCAGAACTCTATGACTGCCGGACCGAGAGGTCCTATGCTAATGCAGGATGTCTGGTTCCTGGAGAAACTCGCTCACTTCGACAGAGAGGTCATCCCTGAACGTCGAATGCACGCTAAGGGCTCTGGAGCTTACGGTACTTTCACCCTTACCCAGGACATCACGAAGTACACAAAGGCCAGAATGTTCTCTGAAATCGGGAAGAAAACCGAAATGTTTGTCCGCTTCTCAACGGTCGCCGGAGAGAGAGGTGCGGCGGACGCCGAGAGAGATATCCGCGGATTCGCAATGAAATTCTACACCGAGGAAGGTAACTGGGATCTTGTGGGAAACAATACTCCGGTCTTCTTTCTTCGCGATCCGCTGAAGTTCCCCGACCTCAACCACGCCGTCAAGAGAGATCCGAGAACGAATCTGCGGAGCGCGAGGAACAACTGGGACTTCTGGACTTCACTTCCTGAAGCACTTCACCAGGTCACGATAACCATGAGTGACAGAGGAATTCCCTACTCCTATCGACACATGAACGGCTATGGCAGCCATACATTCAGCATGATCAACGCCAAAAACGAACGGGTATGGGTGAAGTTTCACCTGAAGACCGAACAGGGTATCAAGAACCTCACCGACGCAGAGGCCGAAGCGATCATCGCGAAGGACAGAGAGAGCCACCAGCGCGATCTTTACGATAGCATAGAGCGGGGTGATTATCCGCGCTGGACGATGTACATTCAGGTTATGACAATCGAAGAGGCCAAGAACCTACCATACAATCCCTTCGATCTCACGAAGGTCTGGTACAAAAGTGAGTTCCCACTGATAGAAGTCGGCTACTTCGATTTGAACAGGAATCCCGACAACTACTTCGCCGAGGTCGAGCAGGCCGCCTTCAACCCTGCGCATATCGTTCCGGGAATAGGCTTTTCGCCCGACAAGATGCTTCATGGACGTCTCTTCTCTTACGGTGATGCCCAGCGTTACAGACTTGGCGTCAACCATCACCTGATACCGGTTAACGCTCCCCGAATCCCAATAAACAGCTATCATCGTGACGGCCTTATGAGAGTCGATGGAAATGCCGGCAGCACTCTGGCGTACGAGCCGAACAGTTACGGTGAATGGCAGGAACAGCCCGAATTCCGGGAACCGCCTCTGGATATTGAAGGCCCGGCAGACCACTGGAACTTCAGAGAAGACGACGATGACTACTTCACCCAGCCTGGCAAGCTCTTCAACCTTATGACGCCGGAACAGAAGGAAGAACTTTTCGGAAACACCGCACGTGCGATGGGCGATGCTCCTGAAGAAGTAAAAATAAGGCATATCGGAAACTGCCTCAAAGCCGATCGCGCTTATGGCGAAGGAGTTGCTAAGGCTCTTGGAATATCTCTTTCCGAAGTAGAGTAGCCGTCTGCACTTTCTCTAATACGAAGACTTTCTTTTCAGTAGATAATCGGAATCATTGTCCTGTGCAAAGGGCTTGCGTACGCAAGCCCTTCTTCGCGAGATAGCGAACGGACTCTCCGGTTCTTCAAAACGTATTTGACCTCTACGCGGCACGCTCTTCAAACCGAGACTCTATCTACCTTTGGAGCTTTAGAGAAAAAGCTGTTGACATTATTGGCATAGCTATATATACTAAAAGTAGACATGCCTACATTAACACATACCGAAAGGAGCCCTATCTTGAATATCTCTGAGAGTCTAGAAGACTATTTGAGATCTGTTTATCAGATCCAGATAGAGAAGGAATTCGCCCGGGTAAAGGATATAGTCGAGATTCTCCAGGTGAAGACATCATCAGTCATATCGGCTCTGAAAAAACTCAGCAGCAGAGGTTTTGTTGAGTACGAAAAACACGGTTATATCAAGCTTACTCAGGCCGGTCTTCTTGAAGCGAGCCTTCTTTACGAGAAGCATAATTCGGTCGTGGCCTTTCTACAGGGCGTTCTGGCTATAAGGACCTCTGAAGCCGAACTGCTGGCACATGGAATTGAGCATCACCTGAACCAGAGACTTCTCACGAAGATGGAAGCTCTCACGAAGTTTTTCTCCGGGGAGCCGGAACTGCTTGAGAAGACTCAGAGATTCATAGGCAAATATGAGGAGGAGTTGCAGATGACGCTGGATAAACAGGGAGCGGGGAGGAGTTACACTGTGAAAGCCGTCAAAGGAGAGACAGAGACAAAACGACGACTTCTAGGTATGGGCATACTCCCCGGCACGGAGATCTCAGTCGAGAGAATAGCCCCTCTTGGAGATCCCATAGAGATCAAGGTGAGAGGATACCGTTTAAGCCTCCGGAAAGATGAAGCGAGTGCTATCGTCGTCGAGACGGAGTGATGCCATGACTCTCGACAGAGCAGGAAGAGGCTATTACAGAATACTGGATATTTCGCAAAGTGAAGTACAGAGATCGAAGCTGCACAGTATGGGATTGCTGATTAGCAAGGTGATAAGTGTAAAGCAGCCTGCAACTAACGGCATGGTCCTTCTTGCAGTTGACGCTTCACGCATGGGATTGAGCAGTTCGGTCGCAAAGAGTATCGTCGTGGAACCCATTTGTAGTAGATTCTCTGTCGCGTGCCCCAAAGAGGAGGAAGGAAATGCTGGCAAAGAGCGCCATAGAAGAAAAAACTCTAAACATCGCTCTGGCAGGTAATCCAAACGTTGGAAAGACCGCCATCTTCAATGCACTTACAGGTTCTCATCAGAGAGTCGGTAACTGGCCAGGTGTAACCGTCGAGAAGAAGGAAGGCTTTCTCCTTCATAGCGGGACAAAGCTTGCGATTATCGATCTACCTGGAATATACGGCCTCAACGCTTATTCAATGGACGAAAGAGTTTCACGGGATTATCTTGCGCACCAGAGGCCTGACCTCACTCTTTCCATAGTCGACAGTACGAACCTCGAGAGGAATCTTTACCTGTCATTACAGCTTATGGAAATGGGCCAGAATGTTCTTCTCACACTGAACATGCAGGACGAACTGGATGCGAAAGGAATAACCATAGATGCCGCCGGACTCAGCAGCTTTCTCGGGATTCCGGTAGTCATGGTCTCGGCACTGAAGAGATTCGGAATAGACGAACTGAAAGACAGGATTCTCGAGAAGTGTGCAGGCAATGGTTTTCCTGAGGGCCTCAGCTTTGAAGATTCAAGAATCGAGAAAGCACTTGGCGCCATAGAAAAACTGCTTTCGGAGAATACGGAAATTGAAGAAATGAATTACAGATGGTTGGCCATAAAACTCCTGGAAAAAGATCCGGAGTACCAACTGCTTCTCGACAACGCCAGACCATATCTGAAGGCCGCTGTGAATGAGATTATTGCCGATATTGACAGAATATTCGGAGACTCCGCAGTTGCCATTGCGCAGGCCAGGTATTCAATCATAGAAGAGATCATGGGTCGTTTTGTGAAACAGGCAAGAAAATCTGATGACTTGACCGATAGGGTGGACCGAATACTTACAAACAAATGGCTCGGCATACCGATCTTCTTCTTCTTCATGTGGTTGACCTTTCAGCTCACATTCGTCGTAGGTAACTTCTTCCTCGAGATGATCGACGAAGGTTTTGGTCTGCTTGCAGATACCGTAACTCAGGGGCTCTCGGGAAATCTGCCCGATCTCTTTGTCTCCTTTCTCGCCGACGGCGTAATAGGGGGAGTTGGAGGAGTAATGGTCTTTCTGCCGAACATCTTCTTCTTATTCCTTGCAATAGGAGTTCTGGAGGCTTCGGGCTATATGTCGAGAGCGGCCTTTGTTATGGATAGACTGATGAACGCTATTGGTCTTCATGGAAAGTCCTTCATCCCAATGATACTCGGATTCGGCTGTACGGTTCCGGCCGTAATGGCTACGAGGACTCTCGAATCGAGAAAGGACAGGCTGATAACTATGCTAGTCTCGCCCTTTATGTCCTGCAGCGCCAGGCTACCGATATACCTGACTTTTACGGCGGTCTTCTTTTCGAAGAATCAGGGAACGATTATATTCAGCATATATATAATAGGGATCGCTGTTGCTATTCTAATGAGCAGGCTCTTCAAAAGCACCATCCTGAAGGGCGAGAGTTCTCCATTTGTCATGGAGCTTCCGCCATACAGAGTACCTAACCCGAGAGAGCTACTCAGATACTCCGGACAGAAGGCAATGGTATTTCTTAAACGTGCAGGAACCATAATATTCCTGGTTATCATTCTCGTCTGGGCTCTTGCGGCCCTTCCTGCCGGGGTTGAGTACGCAAGCCATGAGAGCTATGCCGGAATGATAGGTTCCGCCTTGACTCCTTTGATCAGACCGATGGGGTTCGATCAATGGGAGACCGGTGTTGCCCTTCTGATGGGAGGACTCGCCAAGGAAGTTGTGGTAGGTTCATTCGCGACACTGCTTGGAGATGGCCGACTTGAAGCCGGCCTCAGCGAGTTCTTCACACCTCTCTCCGCATACGCCTTCATGATATTCACGCTCCTGTACATGCCGTGCGTTGCGGTCTTTGGAACAATCTGGCGAGAGGCCGGGGCGAAGTGGGCCTTCTTCACAATGGCATATACGACGGGGCTTGCCTTTGTTGTATCCACCGCAATCTTTCAGATCGGCAGGTTCTTCACGGGATGAGGACCTTCAGGGAAAAGGGGGAATCCCGGAAGAGTCTTGTCACAAAGGTGGCACTGGTAGTCCTCGGTTCCATATTTCTTTTCATAGGCTTCATAGGAGTCATTTTACCGGTGCTGCCTACTACTCCTTTTGTTTTCCTCGCCCTTCTCTGCTTCATGAAGGGCTCAGATAGGCTTCATAAATGGCTCTTGAATACCAGCCTGTACAAAAAGAGGGTCGCACCCATGATAAAACGAAAGGGTATGACAGTCCGAGCCAAGCTCTCCATACTTCTACCGGTTCTTGGTGTGCTTACGCTGGTCTTTGTCCTGCTGGAGAATCCTGTTCTTAGAATCGTCATAGTCGCTCTCGCTGTTACAAAAACTATTGTGTTTATCAAAATCAAAACCATAAGAGCCACTGAGGAAAGAGAGATCTCTGATAGAATACAGTGAAGATGTAGTCTCGGGCAATTAGCCTGTCTTTTAGTCTATAGTATTACAAAGAGCGGAGTTGGTCTGGGTTGAAGAAGAGTCTTTCTATACTTTTGCTAGTTGCTTTTTTGATTATCGGATACGCGATCTCCAGTATTCTCGGAACTGATAAGACCGATGAGAACACAGAGAGAGGAAGGGTTCTCGATATAGTCGAGAGTTCTGAAGAGGGCGGTGTCTTCGGAAGAGGCTTTCAACTTCTCAGGGTGCAGCTTCTCACCGGGGAGCTCAAGGGCGAGGAAGTCTTCATCGATAACCAGCTGAGTGACAATCCGGCCTTCAGTATCAAGGCAAAGCAAGGTGATCTAGTTGTTCTATATGTTGACCGCAGAGGAGATTTGACATTTCACCTCTCCGATTTCGTGAGAGATAGATACGTCTTCTATCTATTTGCAGGCTTTATACTTCTTTTGCTTCTGGTTGGAAGAGGATCGGGTCTGAAATCCTTTGTCACTTTGAGTATAACCGCCTTCATAGTTATTAGGTTCATGGTACCCCAAATACTCGATGGCCGGTCACCTATCGCCATATCGACCATCTCTGCAGCGATTATCACGGTAACGACTTTCTTCATAGTATCCGGGATCAACGCAAAATCAGTTTCCGCAGTAATAGGAACACTGATTGGAGTGATAGCCGCGGGCTCGCTCGCCTACCTTACCGGTTTCACGGCCAATCTTACGGGAATGAGCAGCGAAGAGGCGATTATGTTGATGCACATACCCCAGAGAGTCGATTTCGACTTCAGAGGACTGCTGTTCTCCGGAATTATCATCGGGGCGCTCGGCGCCGTTATGGACGTTGCCATGTCTATCTCGTCGGCTATGCACGAAATGAAATCGCTCAAACCGGATATCGAGCAGAAGAGGTTGATCAGATCCGGTATGACAATCGGTAGAGACGTTATGGGAACGATGACGAACACCCTTATTCTCGCATACGCCGGGAGTTCGCTTTCCCTGCTCATACTTTTCATGGCATACCAGACTTCGATCGTGCGGATCCTGAATACTGATCTGATAGCTACGGAAGTTATCCGGGCATTGAGCGGGAGCATTGGCATAATAGTCACAATACCTGCCACGGCTCTGATTGCCGGGACATTGCTCAAAACCGGCAAGAGTTTCAGAGAACGGTGATTAACTCACAGAAAAACCGGAAGCTTGTAGCTAGACGTTATGGCTTTCGATCATCTCTAGAAAGGCGTCCACAATCTCGGGGTCGAACTGCGTCCCCGAGCACTGTTTGAATTCCTTTACTATCTCTTCTATTGTCATAGGCGGTTTGTAGGGCCTTCCATTTAGCATTACATCATATGAATCAACAATCGATATTATTCTCGCTATTACCGGTATTCTCTTTCCAGAAAGCCCTCTCGGATAACCGTTGCCGTCCCAGTGTTCGTGATGGCTCAGAATGCCCTCTGCAACCGGCCCGAGTTCAGGCACCGATTCGGCTATTCTAAACCCGATTTCCGGATGCGTCTTCATTATCTTCCATTCATCCTGTGTCAGGCCGCCGGGCTTCTTTATTATGTCCTCCGGGAGCGCGATCTTGCCTATGTCATGGAGTCTCGCCAGTATCGAAAGTTCGTCTAATCTCGCTTCAACGAGACCAAGCTTCTTCGCAATGGCCCTCGCCATTTCCTCGAGTCTTCTGCCATGTTCCTCGGTCTCGTTACTCTTTTCGAAAAGCGTTCTCTCGAGTGATTTTAGAACACTGCTTCTGAAGCTGCCCTGCTTGAGCATTTTGTTCCTGTACATACTCTCTTCGGCTTCCCGCATAGTTAATGACAGATCATGAGTTCCCTCTCTCCTTATAGCGGAACCAATCGCCAGACTCAGCTGAACCGGGAGATCATTTGTAGAATCGACTCTTCTCTTTATCTCCCTGACCGTTTCTCCTATATCTTCGGGTCTTCCTCCGGGTATTAAAGAGACAAACTCATCGCCCCCCATCCTGAAAACCAGATGATCGGGACCGGAACTATCTGAAAGTATCGAAGCCACTCTGACCAGCAGCTTATCTCCAACGGCGTGACCGAAGGCGTCGTTTACAAGCTTCAGTCCATTCAGATCGATCATCAGGACGCCAACCTGAGAACTGGTCTTATCGAAATCAAATATCTTCTCGTCGAGAAATCGCCTGTTGTAGAGACCGGTGAGCTTATCGTGGTAACTCATGTAACGAATCTCTTCCTCATACCTTATCCTTTTTATAGCCTCGCTGCCGTGTGAGATAAGCAGCTCCGAGAGGTTTCTCTCTTCGCTGGAGAAGGCGTTCTTCACTCTCGATACTATCTGGAAGACGCCAATACCGCCCAGAGGAATACTCAAGGCCGATCTTATAGCGTTGTCCGACGGGAGTGCCCTATGGTCTTCTCTAACATCGGGAACGTAGATGCTCCTTCCTCCTCTGAGCGTCTCCATAAGTATGCCCCGGGGCGGCACTCTGTCGATACCGTTGAGTTCATAACCCGAGGTCATAACGATTCTGAAGTGATCTCTCTCAAACATACAGAGCGTAAACCAGTGGGAGTCGATGACTTCTCTCGTAGCACCTGCAACAAGGCTGTATATTTCTTCTTCTCTTGAGGACTTCTCCATTGCAAGAGTTACTTCATGCAGTTTCTCGAGCTTCTCTTTAGCCCTTAGCAGCTGTTCCTGAGTCTGGCTCTGCGATATTGTTTTGCCTATTATTCCCGAAGCGTTTCTCAAGATATCGATTTCGGCCGATGTCCATTGCTTTGGATAATGACAGTCATCGAAGCCTATGAAGCCCCAGAAGAGGCCGTCTATGGTTATCGGAACTGCCAGAAGCGAGATTATCCCCTGGGGTTCAAGATCCTCCCTCTCTCTCTGCGGAAAGTCCTTCACAAGTCCCATTACTTCTCTGCCATTGTTGAGCAGTTCGTACCATCTATTGAGAACCCATCTGTAAGGGACATTCTGCAGCGCAGTGTTCCCGATTTCGCTCTTCACTGAGCCGTCAGTCCATTCGTACTTATGACTGGCAAACATTTCCCCCGATTCCCGATCGGTATGATTGACGAAGATATAGACCCTGTTTACCTCCGTAGCTCTTCCGAGTACCGCCAGAGACTCCTGAATCGACTCGTCAAGATCGCATGAATCTATTAGCATCTTGACGACCTCTGCAGAGGCCCTGAGAAGCCTCTCTCGCTTCTCCATCTCGAGGCGTCCGCGTTTCAACTCGGACACGTTTCGGCTTACACTCGTGAAGCCCAGCAACGAACCCCGTCCATTGTATCTGGGACTGATGAAGCTCTCGTACCATTCGACCTCGGAATCGAAATCTATAGGGTATTCCAGCATCTCTACACTACCTTTAACAGCCCGTGAAAAGGCCCCGTCCATTTTCTCGACGAGCTCCTCGGGTAGTACTTCGCTGTACCTGCGGCCAATGAATTTCTCCGGCGGTATGAAGAGTCTGTCTTCCTTCTTAAGACTCTTCGCTTCGGGGACAAAGAAGTCAACGAACCTGCCCTCCAGATCGTAACTGAAGACCAGACCATCAAGAGATCTCAGAAGCGACTTCAAGTACTCTTGAGTCTCGAGCGTGCTGTTTCTGGAATCTATCAGCTCTTTGTTCTGAGAGATGAAGTAGCTGGCCATAATCGACAAAGAAGAAGCAAATCCCAGTCCAGCCGAAATCCCTACTACCGGATTCATCTCTTCCAGGTTAAAGGGATCTACTCCTACAACAAATGCAGAGATTATCAGCAAGGCTCCGGTAAGATTGCCAAAGAGTCCCAGCTTACGCTTTGTATACTGAAAGGCGAGTCCAGAAAGAAACAAGAAGAGAGAGGTTGCAGAGTAACTCACTATCTTAGCCCCGAATTCATCGCCGCTAATAACCGTAACTAAGATAATATAGATTAGCGCGGCACAGTAAAGAAGCCTGAGCCATTTTCCCCAATTTCTTTCTGCAAAGCGTAATACCCCGCTTGAGATGAGAAAGAGAGTCGTCATGTACGCGATATACTTCAGAACAGTAATAGGGATAGAGAATTCGTATATTCTCAGGAAGACACTGAAGGAGAATAGCAGATATCCCCCGGCCCAGTAGATCAGAAATCGCTGTCTGTTAGTAATGAAAAGGACTATATTGAGTAACCCGGTAGCTACCCCGAAAAAGATCAAAGTCATCTGCTCTACAGACAAAACGCTACCACCCTTTCTGCCAACGAACTATCCAGATCCCGTCCAAACATGAGTTACTGCAATATTCCATGACAGGGCTGCGTTGATGGTTCACCAGTATATCAATTTCATTCAACAAGAATATGCAATTACATGCCACAACAATCGGGCTTTCGATAGAATCAGTTTAGAGTTCACTATCATCCACTAGATATTAAAGAATTTGCTTATTACGACTAGTGAAATTCTACCATCCAATGCGTCAATATCTGCCTCCACCACTTGTCGACAACTTTTCATGCCTACTTCTGAAAAGCGATTATTATCGTCTCTCATTGTTCAGAATCACTCCTGTATCCAGAAGAATTAGATTCTTCGTATTTAAAAACAGGAGGAGAAAGAGTTAGAATTATTGTACAGGTTGTATAGAAATTAGACAACTAGTCAATTCTAAGGTGGTCTATATGAAGACAAGAAGAACATCGACGGACATTGTGAATAGACTGAAAAAAATGATAGTTCTGGATGATCTCGACAAACTACCCGGTGAGCTAGAGTTGTCTGAGAGACTTGGCGTAAGCAGGACAATAGTCAGAGAGGCTATACGCGTTCTGGAATATGAGGGAGTTACAAGAACAGTTCATGGCAGCGGAACCTTTGTTCTAAAGAGGAGTCGTTTGAAGATTCTTTTCAATGTGAACTTCGAAATCGAAACCGACAGCGCTCGCGACATACTCGATCTGATTGAATTGAGGAGAACGTTGGAGAGATCTGCGATCAGTCTTGCGATAGCCAGCGCGACTCGATCGGATTTTGAGGATTTTGCCATCTGCATGGAAGATCTCGAAAAGGCAATAGTTTCGAGAAGGGATCTGGGAAATGTAGATTCTAGATTTCATAAGAAGATCTTCGAGATCTCTCACAATCGTTTTCTAGAAAAAGTCTTTCAGGTTGTATTCGACGGTCTCGAGGTCCTGTGGAAGTCGCCTCTGGGACTGGAGACTTTCGGTGACGCAGGACTGCCATTCCACAGAACGCTTTACGATGCGATAATCGCCAGAAATTCGACTGAAGCACTCAGGATTTACGACCACATTATTGATCTTGACAGGAAAGATATTCAGGATGTCACGGGCATTAGCTATTGACAACTCTTGATTTTCGATGCGGGAGTGAGAGCTGTGAAAAGAGATGTTCTCAAACTACTAGAAAGAAAAGACAAGTGGTATCTCGGAGGAGGTAATCGCCTTCTGTGGACACCTCCATTTCCAAACTATCTCGATTTTCCAGGAGCCTGGGATTTTGTGAGTTATTTTGATCTGAGAATCGAACCCGGGTACACCTTGAGTGTTATCAACAATGGAACTCCTCTGGACTTCAGTTGTGCTGACCGTCTGTGGAATCCGGCCGTTCTGAGAAGCGTTTTCAATTCAGATGGACTGGAGCTAGTAGAAGAGAAAGCAGTAATGAAGGATGACTTCCTGGGATCGAAGTTCACACTCAAAAACACTTCTGACAGAAGTCTCGAGCTCGATACTGTTCTCTGGACCGCTCAACCATGTTCAGACAACGAAAGTGAAAGCGATACGGAAATCGCCAGTATTATCAAAAATGGAATAGCCTTCAAGAAACGCCTGTGCAAACCACGAAGAAGGGCATACCCGGCCTATGTTGCGCTGGTTATGGAGGGCCTTGAAAGCTACAACATCTCCTTTTCAGAGAGAACGGGAAATCTCCCGAACTTCAGGCTGACCCCCTTCTATGAAAAGTTGTCTGATAGAGGTCTATTGAAAGAGGTGAAGAGCGACGGTATAAATCGCGAAGGATTACTCTACATCGGATTGCACAGGAGGATCCGACTGGAGCCTGGAGCCCACATTCAGTTTTCCTGCGGTCTGGCTGCCGCCCCGACTCTTGAGGAAGCCTCTTCGATCTCTTCAAAGAGCCTCGAAACTGATATTGCGAAAGCGAGCCGGGACAGCTGGGAAGAGTATTTCAACACGTTACCCTATTTCTGGATCGACGAGCCTTTTCTACAAAAATACTACTACTATCGCTGGTTTGGTCTCAGACTTTTCACAACCAGCGTCGAAGAGTCGTATATGCACTATCCGGCTGTTGCTGAAGGTCTTGATTACTTCAGGGCCTTCATTACATACAGTGCCCAATGCCATATTCTCGAGACCCGATGGGCACCAGGCCCGGAGATTGCACATGGAAGCCTGATGAACTTTATTCAGAATCAGAGAGAAGATGGTTCCTTTGCAGGGCACATCTATATCAATCAGTTGCAGGAAAACGGTTTCTACCATGCCGATTGGGGCAGAGCGCTGCTTGAACTCCAGAAGAATCATCCAGATCCCGCATTTTTAAAGAGAATCTATGAACCGATGAAGAAGTATCTCGAATACTTCGAGAGTGTGCGTGACAGAGAAGACTCCGGACTATACGATGTGGTGGATCAGTATGAGACCGGACAGGAGTACATGAGCAGATACACATCGGTCGATCCGATGGCAGACAGGTACGGCTGGATAAACAACATACGTCTTAAGGGGGTCGATGCCACAGTTTACATTTACAACGTCAAAAAAATGCTTGCCTGGACAGCCGATTCCCTGGGTCTGAAAGAGGAGAGTTTACACTTCCAAGAAAGCGCTAAAAAAACAAAGGAAGCCGTTCTCAAGCTCATGTGGGATCCTCAAGAGATGCTTTTTTCCGACGTCAACCCGACTAACTGGAAGCCTACAGGAATCAAGGCTGCCGTCTGTTTTTATCCCTACATGACGGATATCGTAGATGAATCGCATCTTGAAGGTCTTAAGCGGCATCTGCTGAATCCTGAGGAATTCTGGACAGAGTATCCGGTACCGGCTACAAGCGTCGATGACACTCTCTTCAGTCCGTGGGCAGAATGGAAGAGCAAAAGGCACAATTGTCCATGGAATGGAAGGGTTTGGCCGATGACTAACAGCCACATTGCGGACGTTCTGGGCCTTTGTGCACGAAGATTCGAAGACAATCTACTGAAAGAAAAAACCGTTGAGCTCATCTTGAAGTTCATTCGCATGATGTACTACGAAGGCGATCTGGCAAGGCCTAACTGTTTTGAACACTATAACCCGTTCAACGGAAAGGCTTCAACGTATAGAGGTGTTGACGATTATCAGCACTCGTGGGTAATAGATCTTCTCTTTAGATACCTTGCCGGTATAGAACTGTCTCAAGACAGCTTGATAATCGATCCCTTTCCGTTCGGCATTGATTTCGAGATCGAAAATCTCATCATTAAAGGCAAAGAGCTTTCTGTTAAGTTCTTGAATGGAGTTCTTCAGGCCAGCTACTCAGGAAAGACCACGAGAGCCGGCAAAGGCGAAAGACTTGAACTGATTATCTAGCTTTTCTCTTAAGCGGTAGAGGTTTTTCAGTAATGGAATATCGAAGTCACTTGTATTGAGTGCCAGTGTTTTAGACCGCGAATCTCATTACCGCTCATTGCGGACAGGGTAAAAAATGGAGGTGGATGTATGAAAGGAGCAAAGTTCACGAGAGTCTTGCTGATCGTTGTTCTGTTGCTAATGGTGGCTTCAATTGGCCTGGGAAAGACTAAACTGCGAGTTTCCAGCTGGGCAGGCGCCGACGAAGCAGCCCTGGATGAGGCTATTATAGCCGAGTTCATGAGACTGAATCCCGAATACGAAGTAGTCTTCGAACCGGTGACCGGTGGTCAGTACTATCAGAAGATTTTGACGGATATCGGTGCCGGAACACCCCCAGACGTCATTCTTCTTGATGCCGAAATGATCCCATCGTTTGTGGAGGGGAATTACCTTACAGACCTAAATCCCTTCATAAGCAGGCTTAGCAGAGACGGCGTAAGCGGTACGAACCTGAACGAGTACTTCCCGGTACTGGTAGATATCTTCAGATCCGGAAGAAGCCTTTATGCTCTCCCGAAGGATACAAGTCCGATAGGCATCTTCTACAACAAGAAGGTCTTCGATGATGCCGGAATTCCCTATCCGCCGGCCGAAGGCTGGAATATGGAAGAGTTTGCCGAGACTGCCAGACTCCTCAGCAAAGACACCGACGCAGACGGCAAAAACGATGTCTGGGGTTTTGGCTTCCCGTCGTGGGTAGGAGTCGTTGTCCCGATACTATGGGCCAGCGGTGGCGAAGTCTTCAGCCCAGATTTCTTGCAGGTATCTGGCTATCTGAACAGCGATCTCAACGTCGAAACCTATAGCTTCTACATGGATCTTCTATCAAAGGGCTATGCACCCACTCCTCAGGAGGCAAGCGCCCTGGGCGGAGCCGGATCGCTTTTCTACACCGGAAAAGTCGGCATGATTATAACGGGAAGATGGTTCAACGTCTCTGTAAAGGGTCAGATTGCAAGAGGCGCAGATCTTGAAGTCGGTGCAACTACTCTACCCTTTGCCAGCCTGGATAGCAAGGCAACAGTAACCTACGCCTCGGGTTGGGCGGTTCCAGCTGCGGCTTCCGACAAGACCGGCGCTGTGAAGCTTGCCGCGTGGCTGTCAAGTGCGTATGCCCAGACGAAGCGCTGTCTTGAAGGCGGTCTGGCGATTTCAGCCATAAGGAGCGTTGCCGAAGAACAGGGTGAACTGGACGAGATGGATTCAGTATTCATAAGCATGCTCGAATTCGCGCGCGTTCCGGTCGGCTCACAGACAAAGTTCTACAGGCCGAAGTTCGAGTCTACCTGGGCAGAAGCATTCGACAGGATAAACGTTGGTGGCGCAACTGTAAAAGAGGCTATGGATTGGGCCGCCAAGACAATGGATGAGTACATAGAAAAGGGCGAGTATTGATCAAAGAAGACGGGGGAGCTACGAATTGCTCCCCCATCTTTTTACTGGGAGGGATCGCTTTGAAAGAGAAGCGGGTCTTGATTGTTCTCACTTTGTTTGTCTTTTCACTTGTTCTTGGGGGTTTTCTGGTTCTGAATATGTATCTGGCAGACAACTATTCTCAACTGGGATTGCAGAATGAAGCCGTTTTGCTGAGAAGTATAAAGCTGAATTACCTCAGTTCAGTTGAGAGAATCGTCTTTGATCTTGAGCCCCTTGAAGCCGATCCTTCGAAATTGCCA
>Ga0334885_1001328_pt1 | contig 31165 bp, 26 predicted proteins | sample GraSluR1_MG_8_FD_207233 | JGI IMG/M metagenome (GOLD analysis project Ga0334885, IMG submission 207233) | Sludge microbial communities from methane-producing bioreactor in Wageningen University, Netherlands - Granular Sludge_31_05-R1 | ecosystem: Engineered > Bioreactor > Anaerobic >...
GTTTCTACAAAGCCAAAATCCGAAGGATTTTTATCAATAGCTAATTTTCAGGCACTTATATATCAACAATGTAAAGAACTTTTCAACTCTTTTATAAATTATTATCGCTAGCAACTTGAATTAATTATATTATTAGATAGTAAAAAATTCATCCCTAAAATCGGCCAGCTTCTTATTGGCTAGGTTGGCGGCCTTACTCATTGATATTATCTCCTCGGAGGCTGCACGGTAAAGTAGCTGCCTAAAGCGGGAGGAGTGCTCACGGCCAAGGAAGTTCCCCAAGTCCTTTTCTTTTTTCCTGTCGGGTGATTGGTTGAGCCAAATTCTAAATCTTATGAAATTGTCGTTAGTAATTATTCCCAAATCCTTAGCCCTTGCCATAATTGCTTGAATGGATATACCATAAGTTTCCTTAATGGCAATAAGCTCTGGCAAGCTAATATTAGTCCTGTGCTCACCCACCTCAGCAATAAAAGTCTCTTTGGGCATAAGCATTGCCCCAGCAAAGCGGTGGCATAGTTTTTCCTTTGCCTTGGCTTCAATATCGGGGCTAAAGGTTAGTAGTAAGTGTCCCAACTCGTGCAGGGCAGTAAATCGTTTCCTGTCGTTGGGGTAATTCTTATTTACCACTATAACAGGAATATTAACATTTGCCCAGCCCGAAAGGCCATCGAAATCCTCGTTAGTATCGAGTTCAATTACCCTTACCCCTTTGTCCTCAAGCAGCTCAATTACATTGGGCAGGGCATTAAAACCAACCTTCCATTGGGTTAGCAGGTGGTTAACGGCCTTCTCAACATCATCGCCATTGTTTATTACAAAATCTTTAAGAGGATTGTTAAAAGAGTATGGGATATTGAGAAATTGCTCCAGCTCGATGTAACGCTCAATGGAGTTGGTTACATTCTCCTTTATGGAGTTTATTTCCTTCTTTGGCATTCGGCTCTTTTTCCTAAACTCAATATTCTGAATTTCCACAGTGTAGGGTTGGAAAAAGTAGTCGGGCTTAACGTTTAGGGCATTGGCTAGGGCAATAATCACTTTGCTATCAGGCATCATTAGGCCATCCTCATATTTTTTAATGGCGTTATGGCTAACAATACCCTCCATTCTGCTGGCCAGCTCACGGAGCGATAGCCCAGCAAGGGTTCTGGCCGATTTTATTCTATTGCCAACGGTTCGTTTCATGGTAGTGGTGTTTGGTTTACAAAACTACATAAATAAACGGAAATGTAAACCAAAATGTTTCTTAAATTTTTATAGAAAATATTTTTAGTTGACAGTTGTAACACATAAACCTTGTTGTTAAAAAAAACTATTTCAGCAATTTTCGGTTATCAGCATCTCGCAAGATAATCATTTGCTGAATGGCTACCTTGTTAAGCTTTATCAATCGCTCTTTCTGAGGTATGTTTTCGTTGATAAGCATAGCATTTATGCTTTCCATATTTGCAAGGCAAATAAGCTCGTTTATAGTGGCATAATCACGAATGTTACCTTTTACATTAGGGTTTGCATCCCTCCACTGTCTTGCAGTAATACCAAACAATGCAACATTAAGAACATCGGCCTCATTGGCATATACTATTGAAGTTTGTGTTGCCGAAAGTTCTTGCGGGATGAGGTTTTGTTTAATTGCGTCGGTGTGAATGTGGTAATTCAATTTAGCAAGTTCCCGCTTTGCGGTCCAGCCAAGCTGACTCTGTTCTTCTTCTTTAAGCCTTTGAAATTCATTAATCAAGTATAGTTTAAAAGGAACACTAATGGCTGAACCAAATTCAAACGCAATGTCTTTGTGGGCATAAGTTCCACCGTACTTACCTTTTTTAACTATAATACCAACAGCATTAGTTTTTTCTATCCATTCCGAAACGCTCAGGACAAAGCTTGGCAATCCGGCTTGTGATTTTAAGTGGTCAAATTCGACCACTTTAAAGTTTGGGTTGTTTATTTGTTCCCAAGTGCCTATAAATTCTAAAGTAAAACGACTTCTCAACCAGTTCTTAATAATATCGGCAGCACGGCTTTGACTTTCCTTGGCATTTGCCATATCGGTTAGTGAAATGTAATCTCTCTCCTCAACAGATATTATTGTTATTTCAGTATCCTTTACGCTGATTTTTGCCATACTTCAGTAATCAATATTTTCTAATATCGCCACAAAACCAAAGGTTGCTTAAATTTTTATTCCAACCTTGAAAAGGTTTTCCTTTATCTTGATTTGCAGCTCATTGGATTGCTCAAACTGCTCCTTTAGCTCCGTTGCAATGGCGTTTACCTTCTCCTCAAAGGGGATTCCATCGTCCTCAACATCCTCGGTGCCCACATATCGGCCAGGCGTTAGCACAAAGTTGTTGGCCTCCACCTCGGCAATGGTAGCTGCTTTGCAAAAACCTGCTACATCCTCATACTTGCCGTCCTTATTTCTCCAAGAGTGGTATGCTTTGGATATTTTGGCAATATCATCATCGGTAAGGGCTTTGTTCTTTCGGCTGGTCATTGTACCAATTTTTCTGGCATCAATAAACAGTATCTCGTTGCTTCTATCCCTGAACTTATGATTCTTCCTGTTCCTTGCCAAGAACCATAGGCAGGCGGGTATTTGTGTGTTAAAGAATAGTTGTGTGGGTAGTGCAACCATACAGTCAACCACACCTTCCTGTATCATTGCCTTTCTGATCTCTCCCTCGTTGCCCGAGTTGGTGGTCATTGAGCCATTGGCCAGCACAATGCCAGCCGTTCCGCTTGGGTTAAGCTTGTTAATGAATAGTTGTAACCAAGCATAGTTGGCATTGCCCACGGGTGGGATTCCATAACGCCACAGGTGGCTATCCTGCAGGCTCTCACCTCCCCAATCGGATATATTAAACGGGGGGTTAGCCATTATGTAATCGACCTTTAAATCCTTATGCTTATCGGCGTGGAAGGTATCGCCCAGCTCAATCTTGGCATCAATACCACGGATGGCAAGGTTCATCTTACACAGCTTGTAGGTGGTGGGGTTGCTCTCCTGTCCATATACTGCAATATCGCCAATCTTTCCCCCGTGAGCATCGAGAAACTTCTCGCTCTGCACAAACATACCTCCTGAGCCACAGCAACCGTCATATATTCTACCTGTGTAGGGTTCAAGCATCTCCACAAGCAGTTTTACAATGCTCTGTGGGGTGTAGAACTGACCACCACGCTTGCCCTCGGCATCGGCAAACATACCAAGGAAGTACTCATACACACGGCCAAGCAAATCCTTGCTGCTATGCCCTTTCTGGTTAAAGCCCACGTTGCCAATCATATCAACCAGCTCACCCAACCGTTTCTTATCAAGGGCGGGTCGGGCATAGTCTTTTGGTAGTACCCCCTTAAGGCTAGGGTTCTCCTTCTCAATGGCCTCCATGGCATCATCGATATCCTTACCAATGCTGGGTAGCTTGGCACGCTCATATTGTAGATACTGCCACCGTGCTGATGAGGGAACAAAGAACACGTTCTCGGCAAGGTACTCATCCTTATCCTCGGGGTCGGATAGGGGGTCGCCCTTAAGCTTTTGGTATAGCTCATCAAATGAATCGGAGATGTACTTTAGGAAGATAAGTCCAAGTACAACGTGCTTGTACTCGGCAGCATCCATATTGTTTCTGAGCTTATCGGCGGTAGCCCATAAGGTTTTTTCTAGGTCTTTGGTGTCTAGCATTATAGAGGGAGTGAGGTGTTAGCAAAAAATGTGTCACTTCAAAATTAGCTATTTATGCCAAACTACTACATTTTGTTTTGCTTAAAATGGAGATAAATTGAACATTAATAAACAAAAAAAAGAGGCTGACTGGCCTCTTTGTCTTAACAATACAATTCATCTGTTTTATTGAAAGAACTTTACCGATTGCATTCATAAAATCGCTTGCCTGTTTATAACCTAAATCGGAACATTATCCACCACAGCCTCAATTACCTCCTGTATGCTGGTTGATACATTCGATAGAAAATCGAAGCCTGTTAGCTCCTCAATATCATTAACGCTAACCCTATAATCGTACCACTTTGTGCCAACTACCTCTTGTGTGTTGGGCATGATAACGGCAATTACTCGGGTGTTGGTGTTTATTCGCCCTAGATCGTTGTCGCCATTGTTAAGCACCACAATTATTTTCCAAGTGGTGCTTGGCACTCTAATATTACCATTGTCAATGGTTTCAGCATATCCATTAGATCCAGCGCCACCCTGCCCGTGTGGCCCAGCAACGATGTATAGCTCCTTTCCCGATTTTGCAAGGTTTCTACTGTAGGTCTCAAGGGCAGCCCAAACACCTTGGTTGTTACTGGGTGCCTGTGGCATCATGTTGGTCATCAGAAAAGTTTCCGAATTGGCCGCTACGGTAGCTGTTCGATCAGCGCTGGGGCAGAGATGTCCTCTGTCGAAACCAGAACCCGAATATGATGTGCTGGAGACTCTGTACCAGCTGGATGGTAGCGAGTAGTCAGTTCTAAAATCACCTTGCCGCCCTACATCACCCAAGTAGCTGGTGTTCAAATGCCAGCTAACCCAGTTTGCTGTTCGAGTTGTGTTGTTGTACGATAGATGGTACTGATTCTTTACCATCAGGTAGTCGTTGGCATTAAGAATATTGTCGGTAGCAGAGCTGGGATTTCCCAGTAGCATATGGTGATTATCGGGTACGCTTAGAGGTGCCTTCAGGGTTGTGAAGCTAATGGTTTCGCCATACGCAACACCTTTTGCATTTATGGCATAGGCTCTTAGGTAGTAAGTTTGCTCTGGAGTAAGGTCTTCGAGAATAAGAGAAAACTCTCCCAGCCCTTCGCCCTCCTGTAGCTTTTCGTCGTCAATTGTGGGTTCTTCTGCTGTTGACCAGCAAAAGCCACGCTCTGTAATATCGCCACCCCCTCCCGAAGTTGCATCACCTGCTACCGCGGCTGCATTCCAAGTAATTGAAGAAACGCTTACGGTTGAAACCGCAGGCAATGCCATTGAGGTTGAGAATGTTTGAATCTCACCATATGCTGTTCCCAGCATATTGGTTCCATACGACCTAACTTGGTAGCTTGTGTTGGGTGATAGTTGGGAAATTGTACTTGTAAAATCGCCAACACCCTCACCCTCTTGGGTAAAGCCGTTGTTGTTTTCAAGCGTTGGATACTCTGAAATGCTCCAGCAAAAACCGCGTGCAGTAACCTGCAAACCACCATCGCTGTCGACAGCACTTTTAAGAATGGCAGTATCCTCTTCGATGTTTGAGACCTCTGTTGAGGTTAGTGAGGGAAGGGTGTTTTCTTCTTCGTTACAACTTGAAAGGGAAAAGAGAGCAGCAATAATTGCAATTGATAAGAACCTGTAAACTAAATGCTTCATAAAAAAAGAATAGGTAAATATATATTAATAGCCCCCAAATGTAGTTAAAATACTATAGTGTGCAACTCAACTTTCTATTGACGTGTGGTGATATATCACAGCAAATAAATGAAACCCCAAAGGCATAGATGCTAAAGGGTGCAGTAAGCAGTGGTCAAAACTAGACCCCAAGCATCTCTGGCGACAGTAGCAATTGAACGGAGTATACTCAGGGCAATGGGGCTAATCTGTTCAAAAAATAGCAAAAGGTAGTGGTATGGCGCATGAGTTTAATCCTGCTTTTAGTCAGTAGCGTTGGTTATGTCGGTTGCCACCTTCAAAATTTTGTATACCTTACCATTGGCGTCTCTAATTGGGGTATAGGTTTCGAGGAAAACAAACTCTTTACCAGACATATTCACACGGGTAGTTTGTTTTTGAACTTCACCTTTGCGCAGGTTTGACCAAAACTCCTCGTAATGCATACGTTGCTGTTCTGTGAGGACCAGATTATCGGAGTGATGCGTGCCAATGGTTTCGGACCGTTTTAACCCGAGCAGGTCAAGGTACGCATCGTTGATGTTAATGATCTTTCCTTTGGAGTCGTATTCCATTACGTAGGCCGATGCATTTAATGCTTCAATTATGCCCTCCATTTCGATCGATTTACGAGTAGCCTCTTCCTGCGTGGCTTGCAGCTCCTCAAGGTTTTGCCGCATCTCCTCTTCCTGGGCGGCCATTACCTCGGCTTGTTCCTGCGATTTTTGAAGAAGTTCGGTAGTTCTTTGGTTAACCCTAACGGTTCGAAGGGTTGATGCAATACTCTCACCAATTATTTCAACAAATTCAATTTCGAATGGCTCGAGTATCTTGAGTGATGCAATCTCAGTAACGCCCATCACTTCACCCTCTATAATCAGTGGGACAATTAGCACGTTATTTGGGTTGGTGGTTCCAAGGCCTGATCTTATCTCCACATAGTTCTCGGGCAATTCTTTTAGGTATATCGTACCTTTTTCGGCGGCACATGTGCCAATTAGCCCATCGCCCAGCTCAAACGATTTGTTGAGAAACCTATTCCTGTCATAAGCAAAGGATGCAGCTAAATCGTATGTTACAGGGGTATTATTCTCGTTTTTCACAAAAATACCACCCAGATCGGCCTTTAGGTACCATACTAGGTTTTTAATTATTTCCTCGCTTAATCTGGATAGGTTGTCGTTATTCTGCCTCAGAATATCGCCAAACTTGGCCAAACCTTCATTTATCCAGCGCCGTTTATCATCTTCCACCTTTCTTTGCCGCTCATCCTCCTTTGCCTTTCTTAGGCTCTCGCGCATATCGAGTAGCGATTTGCCCAGCACATCCTCGTTGCTCAAAAGGGTAAGCTCCGAGTCGAGCTTGCCCTCCTCAATGCTTTTGGCAAATTCTGTCTTGGCCAGTAGCCCATCAATCGACTTGTTAAGCGCATCGCCCATGCGGGCAACCTCATCGCCGGTGTTAAGCTGCACGTGCATACCCCGATCGATTCTACCGTGAGCAAGATCCTCTAGCAGGCGGGTGATATGCTTTATGGGTTTGGTTATGCTGTCGGCAAGGAGGATGACAGTAATCACAAGTACGATCATGCCGATTACCCCTACCATTAGCCCTGTGTTGTAGCTCTTGTTGGCATCCTTTAGGATGGTTCGCTCAGGTATTGCCATGCCCAGAGACCACGGGGTTTCTGTTCTTCCAACAGCAATTGGGCTAAAGCTGTAAAAGTAGCTTTCGCCCGCTTCGTCTTTGTGCGTAAAGCTGAATTTTTGCCCCCTTTTTATTCTATGCATTATTTGCTGTTGCTCCTCAAGGTTGGGGAATACCTCTTGTATTTTGCGAGAAAAGATGCTGGTATCGGCATGTGCTACGAATGTTCCCTGGTTGGAAATTAGGAATGCGTTTCCTTCATCGTATGGTTTAATGCTGGTTATAAGCTCTTGAAATCGGCCAAGAAAAAGGTCGATACCCACTACCCCTATAAATCGACCGCTAATGTTCATGGGGGTCACAAGCGAGGTCATTAATCCTCCCTGCTGAAAGTCAGAAACGTAGGGTTCAATAACCGATTCTTTACCCGAGGCTTTAAGCGCTCCGTAAGCAGCGGGGTCGCCCTCTATGCTTCGCTGCTCGTACCTAGACACAAGCCTACCATTCTGTCGTGTGATAATGTGGAGCCACCTACCGTAGGGTTTGTCCCAGTTGGGGTCGAGGTAGGTAAGCTCCCAGCTATCCCATATGGCGTCAAAATGGGGGTTGGTAATCATTACCTGTCGATACATACCCATGATTAGCTCGCGCCACTGCTCAAAGGGTAGCTGCTTATGCTCAAGAAATGTGCTTGACATAGTTCGGGCTACTGCAATATCACTATTTAGCCAGCTCTCAATAACCATAGCGTAATGGTCGGTATACGAGATGGTAAGGCTGGTGAGGTTTTTTCGTGCTGCCCTTTGCGATGTGGTTGAGAAATAGCCAATGGTTACTGCAAACAGAATCAAGGCCACGCCCAGAACAAAAACGGATATTTTCTGTCGAACATTGAGCTTAATCTTCATAACAAGGATGGTTGTTGGGTTATGGTATCAAGCTTTAAACATAGCAAAAAATAGGATATCGAACGCACAGTTTGTTCATTTTATTACTATATTAAATGCTCTATTGGAGCAAAAAGCAGATTTGGCCTTAAAAAATCAGAATACTATCATTTTTTAATTATTTTTGCTTTTGCCTGAGGATTAACCCAGAGCTTTTTGAGCAATACCCTTGCTAAAATTAACTTAACCACCATACAACACCATGATACCTAATGACCATTAAATCTACTGGTGATATACACGCTAGGTTAAAGCTGCTCAAGTCTATCTCAATTTTTAAAGATCTCGATAGTACGTTACTTGTCGATTTGGCCGAGGCGCTTACACCAAAATCAATTAAAACCAATGAGGTTCTGTTCAGTAAGGGCGAGAAGGACTACTCCCTTTACCTTGTGGTATCGGGTAAGGTGAAGGTTCATTCTGGCGATCATATTTTTGCTCATTTTTCAAAGAATCAGTATTTCGGAGAGTACTCATTAGTTGATTCAACCCCCCGCAGTGCAACCGTAACCGCTGTTGAGCCCACCGAACTACTGAGGCTCGAGCAGAGGGTGTTTTACACTTTAATTGAAAAACTTCCCCATATCTCACAGGGTATGCTTAAGGCCCTTGTGTTAAGACTTAGGGATTACAATAAGCTGGAAGCCGAGCTTACCCAGAAGAACATTGAGATTGAGAATCAAGCTAAGGAGCTTGAAAAACAGCGCGCCGAGCTAGAGGCATTGAACTCCACCAAGGATAAGTTCTTTGCCATAATTGCACATGATCTAAAAAACCCATTCAGCACCGTTTTGGGGTTAAGCGAGCTGTTGGCCCGTGAGTTCGAAACCTTCGATTCGGAAAGCCTCAAGAACTTCATTAAACAAATCTATAAATACTCAAATAGCACTTTCAACCTGCTTGAGAACCTGCTTCAGTGGTCGATGGTGCAAACCGGCCGGATGCCCCTTAAACCACAATTCGTTAACCTCAAAGATATTATTAAGGATAGCGTTGAGCTGCTTGACGGAAATGCTGTAAGCAAGGGCATTAATATCGAGATGTCGCTTTGCGAAGAGTGCATTGCATTTGTTGATACAAACCAAATAACGGCAGTTGTTCGTAACCTGCTAACCAATGCCATAAAGTTTACCGCTGTAGATGGTATCGTTTCTGTTTCGGTTAAACCTTACAACGAGTTTTGGCTAGTAACCATTGCTGATAACGGTATTGGCATTAGCGAGTATGATCAAAAAAAATTATTTAAGATCGATTCAAACCCAACCACCATTGGCACCTCACAGGAGAAGGGAACCGGTTTGGGGCTAATTCTATGCCATGAGTTTGTGGAGCGTAATGGAGGGAAAATTTGGGTTGAAAGCGCCCTTGGTAAGGGGAGCAGCTTTATGTTTACCGTTCCAAAATCCGATAAAAACCTAGAGTCCGTTTAGTCCTTGAAAATTGCTATCGTTGGTACTAAGGGTATTCCCAATGCTTATGGAGGGTTCGAAGCCTTTGCCGAGAATATATCGGTTAGGTTAGCAGCCAAAGGCTTTGCTGTAACCGTTTTTCAGCCGCACCAAACAACCGCTCACCTTGAACCTTTTGAATCGGTAGCTCGATTTGGGGTGAAGGTTTTTGGGCTATTGCCCCAGAACTTGCAAAGGGTTCAGTACAACCTCTCCACTTTGCACAACCTAAAGCATCAAAACTTTGATGTGGCTCTTTGCTGCGGGCATAGCCCCTCTATTTTCTTACCCTTCTTCTCGCGAAGGTTTAGACACCATCTGGTTGTGAATATGGACGGGTTGGAGTGGAAAAGGGAAAAGTGGGGATTTTTTGCTCGTTCAATGCTAAAGCTATCAGAAATGCTAGCCGTTAAGTTTTGCAACACCCTGGTTGCCGATAGCCAGGCTATCCAGCTCTACCTAATAAATCAATACAACAAAAAATCGGTGTACATACCCTACGGAGCTAATGATGACGAGGTTGGGTTAGATGATGTTGTTTTAGAAAAACATAGCCTCAGGCCCATGGAGTATGGACTACTAATCGCTAGGATTGAACCCGAGAACAGGATTGAACAGGCCCTCAAAGCATTTAATGCTTTGAATAAGAAGCTAGTGGTGGTTGGAGGGCTTGAAACACCATATGGTAAGGCGATAATGAAACGGTTCTCTGGATTTAAAAATGTTGTTTTTGCCGGTGGAGTGTATAACCAATCCTCACTCAATACCCTCCGTAAATACTGTAGGGTGTATTACCATGGGCATACCGTGGGCGGAACAAACCCTTCGTTGCTCGACGCCATGGCCGCTGGGTGTATGGTGGTTGCCAGCGATAATGTCTATAACCGCGAGACTCTTAACCACTGCGGATTTTTCTTTAATAGCCCTGAAGATCTCCTGGAGAGAATAAATGAAGCCTGGAATGCTGATGGTATTGCACGATATGCAATGGCAAAACGTTGTATTGAAAGAGTGAAAGAACATTACACATGGAGTGTTGTTGTGGATAGGTACGTTAACCTTTTTAATAGCTTGACGAATGAGAAAGCATAAGATTGTATTTGTGTTTGTTGTGTTTGCCATGATAACCTTTTTGTGGAGCGGGTGTACAACACAGCGTATATTCAGTCGGACAGAAAGCTTCGAGAGTTTTTATCAAAAATTTCATAACGATACAGCTTTTCAGCACTCTCGCATACATTTTCCTTTGCAGGGGAAAAAGGTGGACAGCACGGGTGAGCAAGATTGGACATTGCAGAATTGGACAACACTTACCATTCCTGTGTTCGAGGTCGACACATCGGTATTTAACGTTAGCTACGACCAGCAACCAAGATCGTTTACCCAAAAATCATGGATTGACAATTCGGGCTTTAGCGTTGAGTTCCGATTCGAGGTAATTAAGCGTAAGTGGTTCCTTGTGTTTGCCGAGGAGGTAAATCTATAGCATGTTGAGCACAAGCGAAGAGAACCAGATAGATAGGAAAATTTGCTGCATAAAAACGTTAGAATAATTTGATTGATTGCCATCACACGCTCAGGCACATTTGGCTGCCCCAGCGCACCTGCGACCGCTTCGCAGCTTAAAGAGCCTTCATTTTGCCTACGCACTCAAGCTCACCCGCCACCCTTAATAGCTCGTTGACATGAATTATGGAAAACAGAAGGTTAAATGACCTGAAAAATGTATTTTTGAAACTTAAATCTACCTTTGAATTAAATGAAACTATACGAAACATTAGAGAAACAACTCAAGAAAGAACCCAACTTCGTGACAGACAACGGAGAACTGAAAAAATGGGTAGTGCTGAACAAAGCACAGAACTTTGACGAAGAATTGATTGGACTGTTGCTCGACAATACCGAACTAAAAGAGAAGTTTTTTGTAAACGTAAAAGAAGTGCTTGTTTTCAAGCAAAATCTCTTCCTGGATTTTCTGGAGCAGAAAAGCTACCTTAATGACAGCTATACGCGCTACAAAAACAAAATCGGTCTTACCATTGATGGCAAATTCCTGAAACAACGCAACGAGGTGGCTTTGGTGTGGCCGTTTAAAGACTGCATACTAGAAGGGGGACAAAGCCGGGAAGAAGACAAACGGGAAGAAATATTCTTTAACGAAATTTTAGCACAGGACGAAATTACCCAGCTTTTAGAGCCTAAAGTGCTGACCAACGCTAAACGCATAAATGCCGAAGGCGAAAAACCGCTTGACCAATTTAACAGAAACGAATACGGCACCATTACCGACAACCTGATTATTAAAGGCAATAATCTGTTGGCACTACACACACTAAAAAAAGAATTTGCCGGAAAAGTTAAACTGATTTATATAGACCCGCCATTTAACACGGGTAGCGATAGTTTCAGGTATAATGACTCATTCAACCAATCCTCTTGGTTGACATTTATGAAAAACAGATTGGAAGTCTCGAAACAATTGTTGCATAAGGAGGGTGTAATCTACATTCATATTGACGATAATGAAGCAGGCTACTTAAAGGTTCTTTGTGATGACGTATTCGGTAAGGAAAATTTTGTAAATGAAATCATTGTAACAACGAATAAGCCATTTGGTTTTAAGGGAACGTCGGATAGTTTGTTTAAGCAGGCTAATCATATTTATTTATATGCGAGAAGCAAGCACACTATTACCCTCAATAGGGTTTGGATTGAAAGAGATTATGATACCGCATACAATATGGTATTTAATAACTTTGACAAACCAGAAGAAGAATGGACTTGGGAAAGTATTGATATGGCAACTGCAAAGTCATTAGGATATGAAAATAAGTCAAAAGCCCTTGAACATATTTCTAAAGAAGAGTTTGAAGATAAAATTGCACTATTCGCTCTTAATAATGCAGATAGGGTTTTCCAAACAGCAGGTGTTTCAGGCGGAGCTTTCATAAAGCGAAAAAAAACTATCGAGAAATCAGCAAAAGAGAGAGATAAGTTATTTCGCCACCCTAATGATTATATGGATTATATTTTTCTCAAGGGAAGAAGAGTGATATTTTACAAGGAAAGACTAATTGAACTCAATGGAGCTAAAGTGCCAGGAGAATTAATAACGGACACTTGGACAGACATTGCAATTGAAGGAATTGCTAAAGAAGGTAATGTTGATTTTAGTCGTGGTAAAAAACCTGAAAAACTTATATCAAGGGTTCTTGAACTATCAAGTAATGTGAATGATATCGTTTTAGATTTTTTTGCGGGCAGTGGAACTACGGGTGCTGTAGCTCACAAAATGAAAAGACAATACATATTGTGTGAGCAAATGGATTATGTTGAAGAATTGCCGATAAATCGAATAAAAGGAGTAGTAGAAGGGGACCAGTCAGGCATTTCCAAGGCAGTCAATTGGCAAGGCGGTGGCTCATTCGTCTATCTCGAGCTGAAAAAATTCAACGAAACTTTTATGGAGCAGATTGAAGAAGCAAAGAGTACCGAAACTCTTTTACAGATTTGGGAGCAAATGAAAGCCAAGTCGTTTTTCAAATATAGTATCGATTTACGCGCTTTTGAAAACAGTTTAGATGAATTCAAACAATTTGACCTGAAAAGACAGAAAGAAATTCTTTGCGAGCTATTGGACAAAAACCAGCTGTACGTCAATCTATCTTCGCTCAATGATGCCGATTTTGCCTGCACGGAAGAAGAAAAACGTCTGAACCAAGATTTTTATCAAATAAAGAAGTAATAAAATGCTACCCCGTAAAACTAATAGTGAAATACTGTTATACCAATCCGATGACGGGCAGATAAAAATTCAGGTTCGCCTGGAGAATGAAACCGTTTGGCTCACACAGGCCGATATGGTGGAATTGTTTCAGTCGTCAAAATCAAATATAAGCGAACATATCAAGCACATTTTTGAAGAAGGAGAATTGAAAGAAGAACTGGTTGTTCGGAATTTCCGAACAACCTCTAAACATGGTGCCGTTGAAGGTAAAACCCAGGAGAATTGGACTAATTTTTATAATCTTGATGTCATCATATCGGTCGGTTACCGGGTGAAATCGCTACGTGGCACACAGTTTCGGATTTGGGCTACCGAACGTTTACGGGAATACCTCATTAAGGGCTTCACCATGAACGATGACTTGCTGAAGCAGGGCGGAGGCTATTTTGAAGAATTGCTGGAACGTATTCGGGATATTCGCTCGTCAGAAAAAGTATTTTACCGGAAAGTGCTTGAAATCTACGCCACCAGCATCGATTATGACCCGAGCGCCGAAATTACTCAACTTTTTTTCCAAACAGTTCAAAACAAGCTGCATTGGGCTGCTCATGGCCACACAGCAGCTGAAATAGTTTTTCAAAGGGCAAATGCCCAACTGCCATTTATGGGCTTAACAACATTTAAGGGTAAAAAACCGACTAAACAGGAAATAGGTGTTGCCAAAAACTATCTCTCCGAAGAAGAATTAGCCGTATTAAACCGCTTGGTTTCCGCATACTTAGATATTGCTGAAATCAATGCCATGCAGCGCAAGCCCATGTATATGAAAGATTGGATTGAAGTTTTGGACGGGTTTATCAAAATGAGCCGACAAGATGTATTGACCCACGCAGGGAAAATTTCGGCAGAGATAGCACAGCGTAAAGCATTGGCAGAATATGAGACTTACAAAAGCAAATCGGACAATGAGTTATCGGAAGTTGAAAAGCAATTCATAGCAAGTATTGAACAAGCCGATAAAAAATTGAAAGCATTAAAATCCAACAGTACTAAAAAGAAAGAGTAATGGGATTCCTATACGAAATATTCAATAATTCATTCGTTCAGAAAGCGTTGGCCCATGTTGTCATTCCCGGCAGCATTGCTGATAACTTGAAATTTGGCATCAGACCATATCAGGAAGAAGCTTTCAAACGATATATTTTTCTTGATCGGGAAGATCTGGATGAAAAACCGAATAAACCTTACCACTTGCTTTACAACATGGCCACGGGCAGTGGCAAAACACTGGTAATGGCAGGTTTAATGCTCTATTTATACGAAAAAGGGTATCGCAACTTTTTGTTTTTTGTAAACAGTAACAATATCATTCAGAAAACCAAAGACAATTTTCTGAATCCGCAGGCTTCAAAATACCTGTTCAACGACAAGATTGTGATTGACGGAAAAGAAGTCCTAATCAAAGAGATTGACAACTTTGAAGAAGCAGATAATCAGAATATCAATTTGAAGTTTACCACCATTCAACAGCTTCATATTGACCTTAACAACACCAAAGAAAACAGCGTTACCTACGAAGATTTTAAGGACAAAAAAATAGTCCTGATTGCAGATGAAGCCCACCATTTGAATTCGGCCACCAAAAGCAATGGGACATTGTTTGGGAGCTGGGAAGGAACAGTTTTAGAAATTCTCAATCAGAATTTTGACAATATCCTTTTAGAATTTACCGCAACATTGGATTATGAAAGTCGTGAGATAGTAACCAAGTATCAAAACAAGGTAATTTACAAATATGACTTGTCTCAATTCCGTATTGATAAATACTCAAAGGAAATCAACCTTATCCGTTCTCTCTATGATGAGCAGGATCGGATTATCCAGGCGTTGATTCTTAACCTGTACCGGCAGGAACTCGCCACGTCCAACAATATCAATTTGAAGCCTGTAATTCTGTTCAAGGCAAAAAGAACAATTACGGAATCAGAACAGAATAAAGCGAAGTTTCACAAGCTAATTGATGATTTTTCGGTGGAAATGGTGGAGAAAATCCAAATGACTTCCACTGTTCCAATCGTTCAAAAGGCATTCAGATTTTTTGAAGCAAATGGTATTTCAACTAACAATATTGTAAAACGCATTCAGGCCAATTTTAAACCTGAGAATTGCCTGAGCGCCAACAATGATGCAGAAGCCGAGCAAAACCAAATTTTGCTCAATACATTGGAAGATGAAAACAACCCGATACGTGCCGTTTTTGCCGTTCAGAAGCTGAATGAAGGCTGGGACGTTTTGAATCTGTTTGACATTGTTCGACTTTACGAGGACCGGGACGGGAAAAACGGAATACCCGGAAAGACTACTATTTCAGAAGCACAATTAATTGGTCGTGGTGCAAGATATTATCCTTTTGCTTTAGAAAAAGGCCAAGACAAGTTTACCCGAAAATTTGATGACGATATTTCCAACGATTTGAAAACGCTGGAAGAACTGTATTACCACACCAAAGAAGATAGCCGCTATATATCCGAATTGAAAAGAGCCCTTGTCGATACCGGCATTTATGAAGACGAGGATAACCTGCTTACCAAACAGCTCACCTTAAAATTTGACTTTAAGAAAACAGATTTTTACAAAGAAGGTCATGTATTTTTCAACAAAAAAATCGCTAAGAGTTTTAACAACATAAAATCCTTTTCCGACCTCGGTGTAAAGACTACCAACTATCGTCACAATCTTTCTTCGGGGGTTGGCAGAATGTCGAGTGCCTTTTTTGAAATGGAGCCGACCCAATCCAATGATGAAGTAATCAAAACCAAAGATGTAAAACTCACCGAAATACCTAAAAACACAATCCGTTTTGCTTTAAGTCAAAACCCGTTTTACTATTTTGATAACCTATCACATTATTTTCCTGGTGTGGGTTCGCTTTCCAACTTCATTGACAGCACAGACTTTTTAGCAGGTTTGGAAATCACATTTAGCGGAACAGCCAACCGATTAAAAGAAATCAGCCATTTCGACTATTTGCAAGCCCTAAACGGATTATTGCTAACGATAGAAGCCGATATTAAAGACAATTCAACAGAATACGAAGGTTCAGACTATATTTCAGATCGTATTCACAATGTATTTAAAGACAAAGAAATAAGAGTAAACAAATATGATGAGAGAGCTAAAGGACAGGAAGAATTGGTAGCCAATGAGCCTTGGTATGTTTACAATGCTAACTACGGAACAAGTGAAGAAAAGAAATTTGTAGAACTGTTTTCCAGAAGATTCGAGGGTCTAAATCAAAAGTTTGAGAACATTTACTTAATCAGAAACGAGCGAGAAATAAAAATATTCGACAAACTCGGAAGAGCTTTCGAGCCAGACTTTTTACTTTTCTGCAAACAGCGTGACGGAGGACATATGACATTTCAGGTTTTCATAGAGCCAAAAGGAAACCATTTGTTAGGACACGACAAGTGGAAAGAAGACTTTTTGAAAGAAATCAGAAACGAACAAAAGACCATCAAAATCCAAACAGACACATATTTGATAACAGCAGTTCCTTTTTATAATTACAACAGTGAAAACGAATTTAAGACGTCATTAGAAAACACATTAAACGAATAGAAATGCCAACGCTCATCAGCCACACACATTATTCACTCTTTGTTCTTTTCTTTAGTTGTTCGTGAGCCGCAAGCGGGTTGCCAAGTCGCACAAGCCACTGCTCAGACCAAAACTTGGTAAACCTGGCTGACGGCAAGGCGGGGGGTGTGTCTATTCCCAACGCACGAAAGAAATGACATTGCAGCAAATTTGACAACAACAAAACGACAGAAAATTCAACGCTAGTGCTCACACCCCATCCGTTGTGCGTTATTCTTCAACGGTTTTGGCGAAGCGCCATCTTCTGTGCGACCAAAGCCAATCCGCGGGCTTTCTGTTGATAACCTCCACTAATTTTTGTGCATAAATATCGGTTACACTACCCGACGGGAGAGAGGCAGGGTTGTCAGCTAGGAGCGAGAGTTCAACCTCGTAGTAACCCCGTTTAACCCTATAGATGTCTATGAAAAAAATGGGTAGGTTGTGAAGATGCGAATACTTCTCGGGGCCATACAGAAAAGGGGTGTTCTGCTCAAAAAAATTTGCCCAATACGCCTGTTCTAATTGTTTTTTTGTGGGACTTTGATCGGCAGCCATAACAAATATGGTTTTCTTATCCTTATGCTCCTCAAAGGTTTCGGAAGTAAATTTGGTAGATGCCAGGATGGTGCCATATTTCCTCCGGCTGGCCTTCACAAACTTGTCGATAAGGGGGTTGCTAAGCTCCTTATAAAAAGCTACTACGCTAGTATTAATTTGGCCGCTGGCCGAAAGGCTACCCCACTCCCAGTTGGCAATGTGGCCTGTAAGGCCAATAATGCTTTGCCCCGATTTTAGGTAGGGCTCAAGGATCTCGGGGTTTATCACTTTGTGCCGCCTAACCACCTGTTGGTGTGTCATGAGGAAAGCCTTAACCCCTTCGATAAATACATCGGAAATATTTCTGTAGATAAGCTTGGTGAGCCTTTGTTTCTCTTCTATTGGTAGGTTGGGGAATGCTCTTGCAAGGTTCTCGTCAATAGTCTTGCTGCGATAGCCAAAAACCCTGCGTAGCATGAACGCAAAAAAGTCGGAAAACCAATACATTACCCTAAAGGGCATGATTCCAATTAGCACAATTCCAACAAAAAATGCTGCGGCTGTTATAAAGTTTAAGATGTACTTCATGGTGGTAATAATTCGTTACGCAAAGTTGATCGCATGGTCGCAACCTTAAAAGCTAAGCGGTTTGATTGGCAATACTTTAGGTGTAGATAATGTATGAGATTAATCGTTCCAGATTACTTGACACGGAGATGTTCTACGGTTTTATTACGCTGTGGTTACAATCGAAAAAAACCTATATCAGCAAAATCATTAAATTGTTAAGGAAAGAGGTTTTTACTGCTACACCAAAAAATCTACAATTATTCCATCGGAGGTTAGAAAATGCTTTGGCTTTATCGAGATGCAATCGCCATTCACATCCATAATGCCCAGGTTAAAATATCTCATAGCGGTTTCCTTTGCCCTGCCGGCAATTTTATTGCCAAAGTTTTTCCGTATATAGGCCAAGTTTGCGCCCCATATGGTGCGCAACGAGGTTAAAAAGTAATCGTTTATTCTGTCGTTTTCCGAGAGGGTTTCCACCTCAATTGCCAGCCTGCCCTTTGCTATTGCCCCCGACCACTCACTAATGGATCGTGGGCTCCAGCATCTACTGGTGCCATTGTACGAATGTGCCGAGGGGCCCAGGCCAAGGTAGGGAACCTGTTTCCAGTATGATGTGTTATGCCTTGAGTGATATCCCGCTAAAGCCAGATTCGAAATCTCGTAGTGAATAAACTTGTTTTGGCTGGCAATGCTCTGCAAAACTTCAAACTGTTCCACGCTTAGCTCCTCGTCAACAGGCTTTACAATGCCCTTGTTCATCTTGCTAAAAAGTGGTGTGTTCTCCTCAAAAATTAAGTGGTAGCACGACAGGTGCTTTACCGGGAGCCCAAAGGAGGTGGTAAGATTATCCTTCCATATTTTTGTGCTGGAGTAGGGTAGGCCATATATCAAATCGACACTTATGTTGTCGAGCTGTGCCTGCGCAGCCCACTCTACCGATTTTATGGCCTGAGTAGCATTGTGCCGACGACCAAGCTGCTTAAGGTCACCATCGTCGAACGATTGAATGCCAATGCTAATGCGGTTTACGCCTACAGTTCTTAAATCAATTAGGTAGGATAAGCTCAAGTCATCGGGGTTTGCCTCAATGGTAATTTCAGGGTCTTGGCTTACCCGAAAGTTTGCAGATATTACATTTAGAATTGCCTCAATTTCATCTGTGCCTAACATCGAGGGGGTTCCGCCGCCAAAGTAAATTGTATCAATGGCATTGTCAGCAAGGTAATCTTTGCGAAGGCGCAACTCTTGCGATATGTACTTGGCAAAGCTTTCAGTTCCGCTAGCTGGAACAATGGAGTAGAAGTCGCAGTAGTTGCACTTATGCTTGCAAAACGGTACGTGGATATATATGCCCGACATTTTAAAAAGATGGACTGATTGTGAATATATGTAAAGAGGCTATCTTTGCAAAAATAGCAAATTACCATGAGAACATACCGAATAGCCATTGGCTGCGATCATGCAGGGTACGAAACCAAAGTTCAACTTGTAAAGTTTTTGGAAGACCAAGGCCACAGGCTCAAAGATTTTGGAACCTACTCACCCGATAGCATCGACTACCCCGACTATGCACGCCCTGTTGCCCAAAGTGTTGCCAACAAGGAGTTTGACTTGGGAATTGTGCTTTGTGGTAGCGGGAATGGAGTAAATATTACCGCCAACAAAACCAAGGGGATACGCTCGGCCCTATGCTGGCTACCCGAAATAGCCGCATTGGCTCGTCAGCATAACGATGCCAATATTTGTGCTATCCCAGCCCGATTTGTTTCAGTTGAGCAGGCCAAAGAAATAGCCAAAGCATTCCTTGGCGCAGAGTTCGAAGGCGGAAGGCACGGCATCAGGGTAAGCAAAATAGAACCTGAGTAGAGCCTCTGTTTCGCAAGGGCTACTTTTTTTGCGTATTCTTTTGCTTGGTAATGTACTCCTTTGGTAGGGTTACCAATATGGAATGGGTTATGTGGTCAAGCCTAACAATAACCTTCTTCTTCCCTCTGTGCTTTACCACCTCACCTGTTAATCCAGCAAGCTTACCTAGGGTGATATCTACTGCATGGCCGGGTTCGAATTGTTCGTCGGTTACCTCAACATCGAATTCCTCTCCCAGGAACAGCTTGAGAGCTTCAATCTGTTTATCGGGAATTGGAGCCGCTTTGCCTTCAAACGTTACGTAGCGAACAAGGCCCGGGATTGTTAGTGCGTGGTAGTACTCCTTCTCCGATATCTTAAGGAAAATGTAAGACCGAAGTAGTGGTTCTTCAACCCACTTCTTCCTATCGCTCCACTGTTTTTGAGTGCGATGTAGGGGAAGGTATGTTTCGTATCCAGCCTCAACCAACCGCTGGTAAACCTTTTTCTCGTTGCGGGGCTTGGTATAGGCTGCAAGCCAATGAGGTTTTTTTAAGTCTATCACAGCAAAAATCTTTTCAGCTCAAACTTAGGTAAAATATTCCACTATAGCGCGTTCCACACCCATTGCACTATGGCAAAAACCAGCGGAAGGGTTACAATGCTAAGCAAGGTGGTTACAAACAGATTCCCTCCGGCCAGCTGATGGTCGCCGTTATACCTGTGCGAAAGCACCACAACAATGGTTTGACATGGCATGGCTGCCTGTAGGATAATTACAAAAAAAGCCTCCTTTGATATGTTAATCCCCAGAAAATTTAGAGTTGAAAGATAAAGTATCGCCAGGATGGATGGGATTAGAACTAGCTTGTTGAGGCTTAGTAGGTAGATGCTTTTGTGTTTAATGGCCTTGCCAATGCTCATGGAGGCAAGCATAGCCCCAATGTATATCATTGATAGTGGGCTTGTGCAACGGCCAAGGCTCTCGAACGAGATGTTTACAACCTTTGGAATGGGTATGGCCAATAAAAGAACTAGGGCACCAAGCAGCAATGCAATAGTGTTGGGGTTAATTAGGCTTTTCCAACCAGATTTTTGTGTGCCAGCGCTTAGCTTGTATACCCCGTAGGTAAAGGTGATGGTGTTGGATGCAAGCTGATACATGGCTCCGTAGAAAACGCCCACGCCACCTGGGAATAAAGCGTCGAGCAAGGGAAATCCGAGGAAAACAATGTTTCCTAGCATCGAGTGGAGTGTGTGTACCGTTGCCTGTGGAGCTTCAAGGCCAAGAATACGCGACGATAATTTCCCCACAAGGTTGAAAACCAAAAGGTTTACAAAGGCTAAACCAAAAACTAAAAGGCCGTTCTGTAAAATTTGGGGGTTGGCCTCCATGTTGGCAAACGTGGTGAATATTAGGAATGGAAGCGTAACATCTATTACCACACGAGCCAAATTATTCTTCATCTCGGGAGTAATTATTTTTCGCCAGTAGCCCAGCGCCCCAATGCCCATCAGGATGCCAAATATTAGTAGCTGTCTAAGGATTATCTCAGTTGCCATTTATCCTATTTTTAAGATACGATCCGAACCAGTATCTGAACAAATATAATGAGAACCACCATGGCAATGGGGTAAACAGCGGCATAAACTCTGCCCGGCGTGTTGCTTGGGGTTAGCGTATCGCATGCAGCAAGTCCCGGTGTACTTGTCATCCCTCCGGTTATGGCGCCCAGTAGTTCAAAAAGGTTAAACTTAAAGATATACTTGTTAAGAAATATGGCTACAGCCATAGGAATTATGGTTATTGCCAGCCCAATAGCCAAAAGTGTAATTCCCGAATCGGTGATGGTATCCATTAGGTGCTCACCTGCTTTGGTGCCAACGGCGGCAAGGAAGAAAAGCAGCCCCATTTCTCGAAGTAATTGGTTGGCACTCCCGCTCATCGTCCAAACAATAGGCCCCGTACGGCCAATTCCGCTTAGCACTAATGCAGCAATTAGCACACCTCCGCTTAGGCCTAAACCAATGTTGAATTGACCCAAGAAGGAGATTTGGATGTATCCAACTATGATTCCTATCACAATACCCAGGGCAATGGGTAAAAAATCTGTGTCGGAGAGCAGCTTCTCGTCGTTGCCAAGCAGCGAACCCAAGCCCGAGATGCTTTCCTTAGGACAGGCAACGGTTAGCTTATCGCCAAAGCGTAAGTGCAAATCGGGCGAAGGGGCAATGTCAATACCGCTTCGGCGAATGCGTGTAACCACGGCATCGAAGTTTTGATGAAACGAGAGCTCACTCAATGTTTTACCAATAAGCTCCTTGTTCGATACTAGCAGCTGCTCCACGGTGTAATCCTTGCCTAGCGATACCTGCTTATTTACCCTTGGGCCAATAAGTACCTCAACTTTGCTAAGGGCCTGTTCTGATCCAACGGCTCTAATGATGTCACCTTTTCCAAGCTTGGTATCCGGCTGTGGCGTGATACAACTATCGTTGTGCTGAACCCTCGAAACAGTTGCCCCTGTCATCGACCTGAGGTTTATCTCGTTGAGTGATTTTCCTGTTACGGAGTCGTTCTCCACCACAAAATGGGCGTAGCTAATGGAGGGGTAGGTGCTTCGTTCGGCTTGTTCTGCCCTGCTGTTTTCTTTTGCTATGTCTACCTTAAGCAACCTAGGTAAAAGCCTAACGAAAAGTATTACACCGATAACCCCCACAGGATAAGCAATACCATAACCAATGGAAGCCAATGGCGATGCCGTAGCATCAATTGCAACGGTTAGGCCAGGGGTACTTGTGAGGGCACCGCATAGGATACCCACCATTAGCGCAGAATCTATACTAAAAATATGCATGGCTGCAATTGCCAGCAGAACACCAGCTAGCACAATTAGTGAAGCCATAATAGCTAGGTTCCGACCCTGTTTCTTGAACGAGTTCAAAAAACCTGGCCCAGCCTGTATGCCCACGGTGAATATGAAGAGCACCATGCCGATACGCTCGATAATTTGTGGCACAACAACCCCAAAATGCCCAAACGCAAGGGCAACAAGTAGTATGGCTGAAACATCAAAAGAAAACCCCTTAATTTTAATTTTACCCAAGATAAAACCAAGCGCTATAATTGCAAAAAGCGCAAATACAGGGTTTGTTAGTAGCTCCATGGCGTTGTAGTGGTTTCTGGGGCAAAAGTACGAAAACCCTTCACACGAATGATGCACGAGATGCTATTTTACAGCATAATAACGAAACAAAACGTATCCCAATGCGTTATAAACATTAATTTTTTGAGACAATATTATTGACAATAGCCTTTTTATTTCATAATTTGGGCTTTGATTTAGCACCTAAAAATTGTGGAGATACATAGAGGAATAAAAAAAATGTTATAAAATTGCAGACTAATTAGCTGGCATCACTTTACTGTAAATTCACTTACAACTACAAATACTTTTCACTAACCTAAATCACAAAACACAAACTTAATCTTTAACAATTTCAGAAATGAAATCAAAGAAGGAAATGAGAAAGCCAGAACGAGATTTTTATGCTGGCGCCGAAGAGTTTAAAAAGAATCGAAAGCTCAAACCGGTGAAAAAGGAAAAAAACCCCAAGCGTGCTTTTTTCGATGAGATTGATGAGCTAGATGATATTGAAATTGATTACCTAAAAGATGAACTTTATGATGAAGAAATAGTTGACGATGACGAAGACCACTAGAGTTCACTAAAATATTTGTTTTCATGGGGGCTATGCCCCCTTTTTTATTTAAAACCCTTTTCTTACGAAACCAATTGGGATGAAATGCCGTATTTCTAAACAAACTTTACTATTTTTACCCTAAACAGGATCTCAATGCCCAGGCTCAAATATTTATTTGCTTCAGCGTTAATACTTGTATTTGTACTCATGGGGGTATGGGTGCCTGCTACCAATTTAAATACCGATTCAATTAATAGGGTAATTAGCTCAACCTCGGAGGAAAAGCGCCTTGAGGTTTTACTGTCGACAGCTGAAAAAATAATCCATCGCCATCCTGAGCAGGCCATAGTTTATGCCGAACGTGCTCTTTTGTTGGCCAAAGAGCGCCAGGATGCCAATAGCGAGGCTCAGGCACACCTGCTGTTGTCGAGGGCCAAATCAAAATCTGGCCAATATGCCGTGGCCCTCGATCATTTGGATGAAGCCCACACTTACTTTCAAAGCGCAAACGACAGCATACACCTTGTTGAGAGCTTCCGGCTTTACGGAAATATCTTCACTCAAATTGGAGACTTTAAAAAATCCACCGAAAACATCCAGCATGCCATTGCCATTGCTGTAAAAATTAACAACCAACTTTCCCTTGCCGACCTAACACGAGAACTTGGTAATGTGTATTTCTACTTTGGAGAAAGGGCTATAGCCCTAGATTTTTTTCAAAAGAGTTTGGATATTAGCCTCGAGATTAAGTATTCCGATGGTGTGTCCCGCGCTTACAACAACATGGGTCGCATTTATACCGAGCTTGGTCGTTACACTGTAGCACTCGATTACTTGATGCGATCGTTGGAGTCAAAAGATAAGGATGCCGATAGGGTTAGCTATGGAAACACCCTGTTAAATATTGGTACGGTTTACCTTCGAACAAAAGAGTACCAACGCGCCATAAATTATTTTGAGGAGGCCAGGATGAATTTTGCTGCCGTCAACAATGTAGATGGAACGGCAAATGCACTTTTTTACCTAGGAGATGCATACTTTGCTCAGCAAAGGCACAACCAAGCAATAGCAATGCTTAACCAAGCTTGGGAAATCGCCTCAAGTAATAATTTACAACGCCTAATGGTAAGTATAAGCCGTGCATTATCCAATGTTTACGAGAGTATTGGCGATTATCGAAAGGCGCATGAGTATCTGGCTCGCTTTTTATCGCTCCGCGATACAGTTTATAGCGTCGAGCAGTCGAACCTACTCGTTGAGCTGGAGACGCGTTACAAGCTAAACGATAAGCAGCGGCAAATTGAGCTCCTCTCAAAGGAGAGGGCTCTGGAGGAAAGCGAGAAAACCCGAATTAGAATATTGATAACCCTTCTGGCTCTTGTGGCATTGCTATTCTTTTTACTTTCGTACTTTTCCTACGTCCGGTTTCGATACAAAAGCAAGGCGAACGAAAAACTCCTCGAAGAGATAGACCATCGCAAGCGTGTTGAGGCTCAACTAAATGAGTACCAAGAGCAACTCGAAAACATTGTGGAGGAGCGAACCCGGGAACTTAAAGTTGCAAAGGATAGGGCCGAGGAGGCCGATAAGCTCAAAACCTCGTTCCTAACCAACATATCGCACGAAATACGCACCCCATTGAACGCAATTGTTGGGTTCTCATACCTGCTCACCGATAAGGAGTCGACCGATGAAGCAAAGGCTGAGTACGTGAAGATAATCAAAAGCAATGGCGAAGTGCTGATGAACCTTATTAACGATATTCTAGATATTTCAATTATTGAGGCAGGGCAACTCAGAACTAAAATCAAGCCTGTTGTGGTTGATGATGTCCTGGATGAGCTTAAACTTTTTTTCCAACAAGAGATTGATAATTACGGCAATAGTAACCTGAAGCTTGTTACGGATTATGATGATAGGTGTAATAGGCTAGTTGTTAATACCGACGGAGTTCGATTACGCCAAGTAATGTCGAACCTACTATGGAACGCCCTAAAGTTTACCCCTGCCGGGCAAATTACCCTAGGGTATAGGTTGTCTGGTGCTGAGGAGTTGATCTTCTTTGTTAAGGATACTGGCTTGGGTATTGAGGCCGATAAGCACAAGGTGATATTTGAACGGTTTAGCAAGTTCACCACAGGCAGCGAAACCAGCCTATACTCTGGCACAGGCTTAGGACTGGCTATTTGCAACGAGCTGGTTGAAGCCTTGGGTGGAAAGATTTGGTTAGACTCATACCCGGGAAAGGGTTCAACCTTCTACTTTACCATTCCCTATAAACCGAACGGAGAACTTGGGGCAGAGCCCAAGCTAGTGGATGATAAAACCATTGACCTATCGTTGCTTAAAGGCAAAACAATTTTAGTTGCCGAGGATGTAACTAGTAACTACAAGTTGATTGAGGCGTTTCTCTCCGATACCGAGCTTACTATTCTGTGGGCAAAGGATGGGGTTCAGGCAATTAACCTGTTTAGAGAGAATCCATCAGTAAACCTTGTTCTTATGGATGTGCAGATGCCACTTCTTGACGGAATTAATGCGCTTAAGAACATCCGTAAGTTAAACCAAAACATCCCCGTGATTATCAACACGGCCTTTTATCATAACGACGAAAGGGAGAAATGCTTTGAGGCAGGTTGTACCGATTACATGAGCAAGCCAATACGTAAGGAGGATCTGCTTGTAATTCTCACCCAGAGCCTTAAGCAGGAGGCGAAGTTTTAACTACTTTTTTATCAACCACTTATCCTTAACGTACACCTGACGTTCAAATGCTTGATCGAGCGAAATAAAGGTTTCGGTATTCATTACGCCGGGAATGTTTTGGATTGTGTTTACCAACACCTCCATAAGGTGCTCGTTATCGCGACAGAAGATTTTTAGAAGCAGCGCGAACTGACCTGTAATAAAGTGGCACTCAACCACCTCTTGCATCTGGCGAAGCGCCTCAACCACCCCTTCGTACTGGTTTGCCGCAGCAAACTGCACACCCACAAATGCGCACACGTCGTAACCCAATGCCTTGGGCATAACGATCATCCGCGAACCATCAATTATACCCGCTTCCTCCATCTTCCGAACCCTTTGGTGGATTGCAGCCCCCGAAATTCCGCATTCTCGGGCAATTTCAAGGAAAGGCATACGAGCATTTTTAACTAGGTAGGCAAGTATTTTCTGATCAACCTCGTCGACTTGGTATTTTGAATCGGCCATTTTCGTTACAGATTAAAATTAATTTCGCCATAAAATTAACAAATTGTAAGCAAACACATCCACCTTATGCACACTTTTTATGGAAAAATTGAATTTGAAAAAAGCCAGCCCCTAGGGGCTGGCTTACTTTTCGGTTTATGTTAGGTATTTTAGTAGTTCTGCTCTGGGTACAGCTCGTTCCACCAGCCCTTTTCGTTTTTCAAAGGTTTGCTGAAATACGCTAATATGGTGTTGGTCCACTCAATGCGCCTGCTGTACTTTAGTATATGATGATCTTCACCATCAACCTGAATTAGATCAGCGGGTTTACCCAGCAGCTTAAGCACCGTAAACATCTGAATGCTCTCTTCCATAGGCACATTGGTGTCGTTGGTTCTGTATAGGAGTAGCAAGGGGGTAACCATCTTGTGAGCATTAAACAGCGGGCTCCTATCAACATATAGCTCCTTGTTATTCTAGGGGAAGCTGTTTGCACTAGCCTCGGTGCTATAGGAGTATCCCCACAAACCCTCGCCCCAGTAGCTGGATATGGAGCTGATACCTGCATACGATATAGCCGCTGCAAAGATATCGGTTTGCGTTAGCAGGTACATGGTCATAAATCCTCCGTACGATACCCCAATGCAGCCAATTTTATCCTCATTCACAAAGCTATGCTGTGCGGTAAACATTTGGGTGGGCTCAAAATTTCGTCGGCGGTAATTTTGCCCCAGACGTTCACGTGTGCCGCTGAAAAAATCTTACCAAAGCCAATGGCGTCAATGGGTTGTAGAACCAGCACAACAAATCCGTTGGCTGCGTAGTGCTGCTTTGGGTATCGACCGCCAAAATCGCTCCCTACCGGGGTTGTTCCGCCGAAGTAGTAAACAATGGAGGGGTATTTTGGGGTTGCGTCAAAGTTTGGGGGTAAGTAGTATCTGCCAACAACCTTTTGCCTCTTTCCGATACAAGTTCCCAACCTCTCACCTCTCCAAGCTGCATGTGGGTGTAATTCACGGCATCAGAATCGTCAATCACCCGAGTTTTCCCGATTTTAGGTCGATACTATGGGCCTAAAGTTGCCAAATCCGCTTGAAAACCAGCATTTTTAACACCCCTTGTTATGGGCTGGCTATTAATTTTCTGTCGTGTCTTTAGATTCGACATATAAATTTGCTACATTTTTTACGGTTTCACACGTGCGTTGGAACAGGCACACTCCCTGCCTTGCCGTCAGGCAGGTTTGCTAAGTTTTGGTCTGAGCGGTGGCTTGTGCGACTTGGCAACCCGCTTGCGGCTCACGAACACCTAAAGAAAAGAACAAAGAGTGAGTAATGTGTGTGGCTGTTAGAGAAGATATCCTTTTGTTAAACCAAATTCAACACCTTTTTCCCAATCTGTTGTTAAATGATTTCTGACTGCATTAAAAAGATGTTCAACTACATCTATGTGTATTGGGTTTTTGACATAAGATTCTAAATATCTAATTTCCCTATCTGTATTTTTTTGTTTTCTAAGAATATATATTTGGTCAACTTTATACTTACCTAAATTTACTTGAGAAGTTAGTTTTATCCATTCTGAAACAACAATATACATTCCATTTGGATTCTTCATTTTCAGTTGTTCTGCTGCTGTTGATGAACCTTCAAGCATTGTTTTATCTAGGTATGTTTTACATTCTATCGCTACAGCAGGTATTTGCAAAATTGAAGTTTGTTTTTCACTACTTCCTTTAACATTCATATTCGTTTCAATGTTAACACCAATTACAAAATCGTGGTCTTTTATTTCAATTTTTGCATTTGGATGAGTAACCATTTCAAAGAAATTTGATGAGTTAAAGAAAATATCTTTAAAGGCGTGAGCTTTCCCTAGTAGGGCTGATTCTGAAAACTCAAAAACCATATCCCTAAAGAGGTAGTAAATAAACTCTTCTAAAACGCTTGAATGAAGGTTTGAGCGAGAATCGAATTTCTCAGCATACTTTTGTTGGTCAATAAAGTCTTTATATTCAGCAAATAAATTTACTCTCTTTGCTAAAATATCATTATCAGATGAGCTTGACTTGATATATGGACCTTTTAATAATTCATTTTGTTGTCTCCATTTATTGTATTTATTGCGAATTTCAGATAAATATTTTTTAGATTCCAAGTCAATATATTTAGTCTGATGGCTTTCCTTTTGTTTTAGATTATCTCCGTGTACATACATAGCCTTTCGGTTTTTAAGGATATTTGAGAAACCAAATTGTCTGCAATTGCTTTTGCCATTAATGGTGGAACGGCATTTCCAATTTGATTATATTGGCATAAATGTTTTTCAGTATTTCTTCCTTCCCTTTCAAGAAGTTTGTGGCTAACAACAGTTGGCTTACCTTTAAAAATAAACCAATCGGGGAAAGATTGAACCCTTGCCCCTTCTCTTGGAGTAAAATTTCTGTTTTTGTAAGGATGAACAAAATTAGCATAAAAAGATGCAGCTACTGTATGACAAGGTTTGTTTGGATGCATTCTTCTATTATTTTGGTCATATAGTTTTTCAGAAAACTCACCATTACCATTCCTTTTTAATGGTTTTAAATGGTCTGGTACGTCAGAAATTGAATGACCCCAAGCCATTGACGCAAATCTTTCAACCATTCTTTTGGAGTGATTCATTGCTTTATTATTGAAAACTTTACTAGAGCCTTTTCGTAAATATTTTTGATATTGATTTTGTGGTGGTTTTTCGTATTCCATTTCTTCATCACCGCCCCAAGCTTCAATATCTGGTAAGTCGGATATTGCATCCCATAAAGTTGGGCACTTTTTTAAACCATCATTGAACAGATTTGGTTCCGTTGTACCTAATGTATGTGTGGGAGATGGGAAAGGGTTGGATAATTTTTTCTTAGATGCGATGACAAAAAGTCTCTTCCTTATTTGAGGCACCCCATAATCGGTTGCATTTAAAATTGTATGATATGTGTAGTATCCAAGTTTCTCTAACTCTTCTAATATTATTTTTATAACTAGTTTTTTGTCTGAAGTTTTAGCTTTAATGATATTTGGAACATTTTCCATAATCATTATTTCTGGACTAAAAATCCTACCAAGTCTTATAAATTCATTGAATAGAGAATTCCTAGGGTCTTTAGGGTCACCTGCATTTTTATTGCAAATTGAAAAACCTTGGCAAGGTGGACCACCAAGAATTATATCAGGTTTTTCATTAAAGGTTTCTTTTAGATATTCATCAGAATAGTTTTGTATGTCCCCAACGAGGACTTTTGATTCTTTGTGGTTGAATTGAAAAGTATCTGCTGCCCATTTGTCATACTCAATACCACCAATAATTTTATAACAACCGCTCATTTCAAAACCTAAACTAAAGCCACCTGCTCCAGCAAAAGTGTCAAGGACTTTAAGTTTCTGATTATAATGAATGTTTTCGTTCATTTATTTACTTTTTAAAAATTCAACTTGTTCTTCTGCAACCCTTAACGCTTCAATACCCAAAGTTTCTTTATAAACTATGGAGTATATTTTGTTTGCCAACCATAATGTTTCTAATTCTTTCATTGATACATTAAATAGGTTGCTTATTTTTAGCAAATCTTCCCTTTTTATTTGTTTCTGGTCATTTTCGACTTTACTCAAAAAACCTTCCCCTATTTCAAGTTTTGCGGCAAGTTCTCTTTGTCGCATACCTGCATTTTCTCTTAATTCTCTTATTCTTTGACCTATTGTCATTGACTAAAAATTTACTTGACCAAAACAGGTCAAATATACAGTTGTTTTTATAAAAATCAAAGCCTGGACAATACGAAGGCTGTTTTTGTTGCGAAGAAATCGCCTGTGCGGTGGGGCAACATCATCCACAGAAAATTCTGAGGAGGGCTTAACTACCAAGCTCAATGTTGATGGACTGGTGAGCGTGTCGACAGCGAGTGGTTTTAACATAACCAGATAACTACCCGCCAGCAGCTTTATTTCCTTTTGAACAGCAATGGCTCGGCTTGATGCAGTGTACCTGTCGGTAATTTGGGAGCCGCCAACGAATAGCTCAAAGGGTAAGGTTGATTCCACGTCGATGCTACCCTTCCAGAATCCCTCCGTTTCGATTATGCTGCCGCAAGCACTAGCTTGTAATCATTGCTTGCAACATAGAGGTTGATTGTACTATCGGTGTTTGCTTTATATTTTGACCAGTGAATATTTGTTCCCTCAATTGGATTGCCCGCTATGGAGTAAAAGTTGTCGAAGCAAAGCGTTTGTTACTTTGGCAAATCGATGGGTTCAAAGGTTTACCTTTCACGTTTTTGGTGTTGGCCAACGATGGTGGTGTTAAGCTTATGCCATCTGCAGCTAACCATTCTTCAATAAAATTTTGATAATAAAGTATGACTAATGGGGTGTACGACAAATTTCCCATTTTCTTACGCGGCTTCTTTATTGTTGACAATAAGGCTTTTTACTTGATCCCAGTTGTTACTTTTTTTATAGGTTCTCAGGTTAGCCATTTGCTGCGCCCCTTT
>Ga0334885_1001350_pt1 | contig 30629 bp, 25 predicted proteins | sample GraSluR1_MG_8_FD_207233 | JGI IMG/M metagenome (GOLD analysis project Ga0334885, IMG submission 207233) | Sludge microbial communities from methane-producing bioreactor in Wageningen University, Netherlands - Granular Sludge_31_05-R1 | ecosystem: Engineered > Bioreactor > Anaerobic >...
GTATTCTCTTCAAAGAAAATTTCACACGGGCATGTTCACAACGGTTATAAGATGTGTGAGGAAGGTGAACTGGCAGGCAGGATTGTTACAGTTGATGAAGCAGGACATATTGAGGAGGAGAAACTTCCTCTTGATTTCTCAATGACCAAAGCAGTGGCCGGGATGTTGTTCGCCGCCCTGATAGGCCTCTGGCTTTTTCTCTCATTATCGAGGTCATATAAAAAGACGGGGATAAGCCACCCGAAGGGAATTCAGGGCTTCCTGGAACCGATAATACTCTTTGTGCGTGATGATATTGCCGTTCCCAATATAGGGTCTCATAAATATATGCGTTACATGCCCTATCTTCTCTCGGTGTTCTTCTTTATCCTAATAAATAATGTAATGGGGCTTATCCCCTTCCCGCCGCCCTTCGGTGCAAACGTTACGGGAAATATTGCCGTTACAATGACCCTGGCTCTCTTTACTTTCGTAATAATACAAATCAACGGCACAAAAACATACTGGAAGCACATTTTTGCCACTCCGGGAGTTCCTGTATGGCTCCTGCCCATAATGATACCGGTCGAATTCATCGGAATGATAGCAAAACCGTTTGCCCTGATGATTCGTCTCTTTGCCAATATAACGGGAGGACATATTATTGTGCTCAGCCTGGTGGCTATTATCTTCATCTTTAAGTCGCTGGTCGTAGCTCCCGTCTCTATATTATTTGTTATTTTCATGAATTGCCTCGAATTATTGGTGGCATTTCTTCAGGCATATGTATTCACCCTGCTCTCGGCTCTCTTTATAGGCCTGGCAGTGGAAGAGCATCATTAGTTATTTTATGTTTAATTAAAACCAAATGTTATGACAGGTTCATTAGCAGCAATCGGAGCGGCTCTGGCAGTTATCGGAGCTGCATTTGGAATTGGGAAAATCGGGGAGTCAGCTATGGAGGCCATAGCCAGACAGCCTGAAGCTGCAAACAAGATCCAGACGGCAATGATAATTTCATGTGCTCTTATCGAGGGAGTTGCACTCTTCGGGGTTGTCGTTGCTCTTATTACCTCGTAAAATAAAGAGACCCCGGAACGGTTGGTTCCGGGGTCTTTGCATTAAAACAACAAAAACAATCATATGTTACTATCTAACAGTCTGATTACTCCTGAAGTTGGTACAGTTTTCTGGACAACCTTAATATTCCTGCTATTTTTCCTGATCCTTCGCAAATATGGCTGGAAACCGATACTTGAAGCGATAAGGAAGAGAGAGGAACTGATCAAGGATTCTCTCGAGTCGGCTGAAGATGCCCGGCGAGACATGGTAAAGCTTCAGGGTGATAACGAAGCCATAATTCGTAAAGCGCGGGAAGAGAGGGAGAATATCCTCAGGGAAGCAAAGGAGATAAGGGACAAACTTATTGCTGAAGCAAAGGGTAAAGCTTCAGAGGAAGCAGATAAGCTTGTTGAAAAGGCACGCTCAGGAATCGAAAAAGAGAAGGCCAGGGCACTTCAGGAGATCCGCGAACAGGTTGCCACCCTTTCAGTCGCGATAGCGGCAAAACTGCTCGCGAAAGAGCTCAAACGATCGGGTGAACATGAAAAGCTTATTGATAATTACCTGGAGGAGATTAAAATTAAAAAGAACTAAAAAGATTCTCCACCGATGAACGACAGCAAAATACCGGTCAGATATGCAAGGGCCATGTTCCGGTCGGCACTCGGGAAAAACATTACCGACAGGGTGAACAGCGATCTGGCATTCGTTTCAGATGTATGCAGGTTGCCAGAATTTAAGGAGCTGCTGGATAATCCTGTTATAAAAGCCTCTGATAAGAAAAGGGTCTTTATTAAACTGTTTGAAGGCAAGGTAGAAAAGATAACAATGTCGCTTATCGATCTGGTTATCAATAATGGCAGGGAGAGTTACCTGCCGGCAATTGCCAGGGTATTCAGGAGCGAGATGATGAGACACAGCGGTATTACAGATTGCCTGCTTACAACTGCAGTGCAGGTCGATGAGACGATTAAGAAACAGATAACGGATCTTATCTCAGCGGTCTTTAAAACCACCGTCAACCTCAATGAAATTATTGATGAGGAGATAATAGGAGGGTTTATTCTCAGGATAGATGATAACTACATCGATGCCAGTGTAAGAAACAAGCTGAGAAAGATTAAGAAAGAGCTGGCCGGGACCGGCAGGCTTTCATAAACGGATATTAAAATTAATTTCAGAATAACAGAAGAGATATGGCAAGCATTAAACCGGCAGAAGTCTCAAAGATCCTCAGGGAGCAACTTGAAGGTATACAGACCGGGGTTGAACTCGAAGAAGTGGGAACTGTACTGATGGTGGGAGACGGAATAGCGCGTATTTACGGATTATCAAACGCACAATCGAACGAACTGATAGAATTCGAAAACGGCATGGAAGCTATCGTTCTTAACCTTGAGGAAGACAACATAGGAGCGGTTCTTCTGGGTCCTTCGGAGGAGATCAATGAAGGTGATATAGTAAAGAGGACCGGACGTATAGCTTCTATAGACGTGGGAGAAGGCCTTCTGGGCCGCGTGATCACCCCTACGGGTCAGCCTCTCGACGGCAAAGGTCCGATAGAGGGAGAACTCTATGAGATGCCCTTCGAAAGAAAAGCCCCGGGCGTAATATTCCGGCAGCCGGTAAAACAACCGCTTCAGACAGGGATCAAGGCCATCGATGCCATGATACCCATAGGAAGAGGTCAGAGAGAACTTATTATCGGCGACAGGCAGACAGGGAAAACAGCTATTGCTGTTGATACAATAATAAACCAGAGAAGTAACTTTGAAAAGGGAAAGCCTGTTTACTGTATTTATGTAGGGATAGGGCAGAAAGGATCAACGGTTGCCAATATAGCCAAGACCCTGGAGGAGCATGGCGCAATGGATTATACAGTGATAATACTGGCAACTGCTTCCGATCCGGCTGCATCGCAGTTTTATGCTCCCTTCGCCGGTGCCGCCATCGGAGAATTTTTTCGCGACACCGGCCGCGATGCACTTATAATTTACGACGACCTTTCCAAACAGGCAGTCTCCTACAGGGAGGTATCACTGCTGCTGAGGAGACCTCCCGGTCGTGAGGCTTATCCCGGCGATGTCTTCTATCTCCATTCAAGGTTGCTGGAGAGAGCTGCCAAGATCATCGAATCAGACGAAGTGGCACAAAAGATGAACGACCTGCCCGAATCAATCAGACATATGGTGAAGGGGGGCGGTTCACTCACTGCACTTCCCATTATCGAGACACAGGCAGGCGACGTTGCAGCCTATATCCCTACAAACGTTATATCGATTACCGACGGCCAGATATTTCTCGAGGCGAGCCTCTTCAATGCAGGCGTCAGACCGGCTATAAATGTTGGTATATCAGTATCCAGAGTGGGCGGAAATGCCCAGATAAAGGCAATGAAAAGAATTGCCGGAACACTTAAGGTCGACCAGGCACAGTACAGGGAACTCGAGGCATTCTCAAAATTCGGGTCAGACCTTGATGCCGCAACGCTTTCAATACTGGATAAGGGCGCTAAAAATGTTGAGATACTTAAACAGCGACAATATGCTCCTATCCCTATTGAGAAACAGATAGCAATAATCTATTGCGGAACAGCAGGATTGCTTAAGAAAGTGCCTATCAACAAAATAAAGGAATTTGAAAAGGATTATATAGAATTTCTCGAGCTAAGACACCAGGATACACTTGATACCCTCAGGGAAGGTGTTATTAATGATAAAATCCTGGCGGTACTGGAGAAGGCAGCCGAAGAGGTCTCTTCCAGATTCCAGCCATGAGGCATTCGTATATAGTGGAATAAACAGATCAATTGATGGCGAACCTTAAGGCAATAAGAATCAGAATTGCTTCTGTCAAATCAACAAGGCAGATAACAGCGGCTATGAAAATGGTGGCAGCTGCCAAGCTTAGAAAGGCCCAGGATAAGATACTTATGCTAAGACCCTATGCAAACAAGCTGCATGATGTTCTTATGACTGTCTGCAGCAGCTTTGAAGATTCCGGAATTAATACGGTTTATAGCAGGGAATCATCTCCCGGGAAAATTCTGATAGTTGTAATTACATCAAACAGAGGCCTCTGTGGAGCGTTCAACTCCAATATCATACGGGAGGCCAGGAGAGTGGCGGCTGAAGAATATGCAGATCAAAACAAAAACGGTAACCTTAACTACATAACAATTGGTAAAAAAGGATATGACACCCTGCGTAAGCAGAAATTCAATATTATCGCCGAATTTAATGATTTGCTTAGTGACCTGACCTATGACAACGTGTCGGGGGTTGCCGAAAAGATCATCAGCAGCTTCCTTTCAGGTGAATCTGACAGGATCGTTCTTATCTACAATCAGTTCAAAAATGCTGCCGTCCAGAACCTTATCAATGAGCAGTTCCTCCCTTTCGTGACCAGCAAAGGAGAGGGTGCTGATAAAACTCCTCCCGATTATTTATATGAACCCGGCAGGGAAGAAATTATCCGGGAACTGATACCGGAATATCTGAAGATACATTTTTACAAGGCAGTGCTAAATTCGTTTGTTGCCGAACATGGTGCCAGAATGACTGCTATGCATCAGGCAACCGATAATGCCACAACTATGATCAGAGACCTGACACTCCAGTACAATAAGGCACGCCAGGCAAATATTACAGGTCAGATACTCGAAGTCGTAAGCGGGGCTGAAGCCCTGAAAGGCTGACAGGGAAAATGATTCCTGCCATCAACCGCGATGGCCCTATACAGTTTCTGCAGGAACAGGACCAGGCTGGTAGTAGATATAGTAAATGGCCTCGGTTATATTTATTATGTGGTCCCCCATCTTTTCGCACTCACAGTAGATATCATTAAAGAAGATACCGGATAAGTATGAGTATCTCTTTTTCTCTATGCTCTTAAGATGAGCCCTCTTAAGTTCATCCCTGAGATTATTGATCTTCTCTTCTGCTTTCCTGGCTTTCTCAAGGGTAACATCCCTGTACTCTTTTTCGATATTTGACTGCATAACAGCAAATGCCTCCTCAACCAGTGCAAACATCTTATTAATACCGTCCCTCTGGTCGTGGTTAAAACTGATTTTGGTCTCACTTTTCTTGCTGATGGTCCTCATGATATTGAAACAACTGTCAGCAATGCTCTCTATCTCATCAATTATCCTGAACATTGATCTTATCTGCCTTGAACTGGCGGCTGTAATGTCGTGATTGGCAAGAATTTTTGTCAGATAGGCAGCAATCTCAACTTCAATATTATCACTGATCTTTTCATATTTGGTGATTTTATCTTCAATCTTTTCAAAATCCCTGCGGTTTGTTGTACCGAATCTCCTGACTACAAATCCGAACATTTTTGAGATTCGCCGGGCATACAGGTTTATTTCATTCTTTGCCTGAATAATCGACATTTCCGATGTGGTAAGGAGTCCGAAGCTGATGTATTTCAGCCTTGAAATCTCATCATCTTCCTCCCTGAGGGGTACCATCCATACCACTATTTTCTCGATAATTTTTGCCAGACCAATAAGAATCGCGGTATTGATTATATTGAATGATGAGTGAAAAAGTGAAAGGGCAACAGGAATACTCGCGGTAGTGCCGAATGGTGAAGCCAATCCCGATGATTCCATTATTCCGGCAATTCCTTTAAGAAAAAACGGCATTACCGAAACGATCCAGATCACTCCGATGAAATTGAAGATAAAATGTGCCCTGGCGGCCCTTTTGGAAGAAACGTTACCCACTATAGCCGCCACGTTTGCCGTTATTGTGGTGCCGATATTCTCACCCAGAACCATTGCTGCAGCCGCCTCAAACGGGATCCACCCGTTGTTGCACATTACCAGGGTTAAGGCCATTGTGGCAGAGGAGGACTGGATTATGATGGTAAGTATTGTCCCAATCAGGATAAACAACAGGGTAGATGCAAGCCCCATGTTGGTATAATCCTGAAGAAACGACAGGATATGGGGATTTGATTGTATGTCAGGCACATTAGTTTTAAGGAATTCCAGGCCCAGAAAGATAAAGGCAAAGCCTATAACAAATTCACCCCAGTATCTGGCTTTGCCATTTTTAAAGAAAAGCAGAGGGAATCCAACCCCAATCAACGGTAGGCTGAGAATACTGATCTTCATGTTGAAGCCCAGTATCGAAATCATCCATGCTGTAACGGTAGTGCCTATATTAGCACCCATTATTACACCTATCGACTCTATAAGCGACAGAAGTCCGGCGTTGACGAAACTGACGATCATTACCGTTGTTGCGGACGACGACTGAATGACTGCGGTGATCAGAAAACCCGTAAGAACCCCCTTAAAGCGGTTGGAGGTCATTGATGCAAGTATCTGTCTCAGTTTGTTGCCGGCCGATTTCTGCAGCGCTTCGCTCATGATCTTCATCCCGAACAGAAACAAGCCAAGTGAACCGATAAGGGAAAGAAGATCTATTAAACGGTAATCCATGCCTTTAAATGAAATTACTTTGCAAATAAAATCATTTTAACAGTAGTTATGTAACAATTGTGTAACATTTTTCTAATACTTTTTTATCAATATTAGAAGACGATTACCTAAATTTGAGTATATTTAGTATATTATCATGTATACAAAAGAACAACTTACTGAACTTGTCAACAGGGCAATTGCAAGCCTGTCTTATCCTGATGAAGCACCACAGCTCTTCAGCGCTGTTACCTATGTTCTGAGCTCCGGGGGCAAGAGACTGCGCCCTGTAATGGCACTGATGTCGTGCAATCTTTTTACCGACAGGATCGATGATGCAATAATCCCCGTGACAGGTCTTGAGATATTTCACAATTTCACACTCGTTCATGACGATATAATGGACCAGGCTGCGGTCAGACGCAATGCGCCGACCGTGCATAAGAAATGGAATACGAATCAGGCAATCCTGTCAGGAGATGCAATGGTTTTTTTAGCCAATGACTGTCTTGTGGAAACCCCGCCAGGGTTGCTTGCCGATGTGCTCAGAATCTATAACAAGGCTGCTATTGATGTTTGTATGGGACAGCAGATAGATATGGATTTTGAAAAAGTTTCGCTCATTTCGGAGGAAGATTACCTTAAGATGATCGAGCTCAAAACGGCTGTACTGCTCGCGGCATCATGCCAGATAGGGGCTATTGCAGGAGGTGCAGATAAGAAAAATGCAGGATTGCTCTATGAATTCGGGAAGAATCTCGGGATAGCTTTTCAGATACAGGATGATCTGCTGGATCTTTACGGTAACGAGAAGATCTTTGGCAAAACTCCGGGGGGCGATATTGTATCAAATAAAAAGACATTCCTTTTTGTAAAGGCCGTGGAGCTGGCATCATCTGCCCAGTTAAAGGGGCTGCAGGAGCTCTATGCAGGTACAGTAGCCGGACCGGAAGAAAAAATAAAAAGGGTTAAAGAGATTTATGACAGACTGGGAATTAAAGACATAACTAAGTCTATTGCAGACGATTACATAAATGCTTCCTTCAGATTTCTCGACAGGGTTGAGGTCAGAAAAGAACGAAAGGAAGAGCTTGCGCGTTTTGCAGGATCACTAACGGGAAGGGAGCACTGAACGATCAGACATATACCTAATTACTTCCCTGTAGATCAAGATAAAACAGAATTCCTGCATTAAGCACTATCTGAGTGTACTTACTGATAATATACTTCATTTCAATACACATATCGAGCTTTTTGCCAGCCCTGATATATGTGCCGGCACCAATGTTGAGTCCCAGTGCATTATCTGACTGATTAAATGTATCTGAAGAGACCCCCGAGGTGGATACGTGCCTCAGCATTGCATAATTGATATTTAATCCGGCCAGCCCGTAAAATTCCAGCGGAACGAATGAATTAATTATATAATGTCCGTTCAGATCAAACATAAGGCAGGAAACAGATCTCCTCACATCATGCTCTTGTATCTCTGATTCCTTTGTTATATTGGGTAGCAGGAATGATAATGAAGGTACAATGTGAAGAGTCTGGGAAGCCTCATATATACCCTTGAGGAATAATCCTGCCGGCCCGCAGCGGTATGAATCTTCTTCCTGATGATTGAAGCTGAAGCCGGTTGTAATGGCCACTCCTCCGCCCAGCCTTGTCAGTTGAGCGTTAGCGACCATGGTAATTGTGAAGGCAAATAAAAGCAGCGAAAAGACTCTTTTCATCCTATTCCGGGTAAGGTTAATAAAAGATGAACCAAAAATAATCAGTATTTGATATCAATAACAGGTTTTGCATATTTTCTTCATTTTATCCATCCCCTGCAGGGAGAATAGTGCCGGATATTATGCATAAAACGCAAAAAATGGCACCGTTTCAGTATCCAAATCAAATTTTATTAAATTTGTAGCTTCTATAAATAAATTACTGCGATTTATGTCGAATAATATTGGAAAGATCAGCCAGATAATAGGACCGGTGGTTGACGTATCATTTGAGAAGCAGGGGATGGAAATGCCCGATATATATGATGCTCTCGAGATTAAAAAAGATGACGGAAGTGTGCTGGTGGTGGAGTGCCAGCAGCATATCGGGGAGCATACTGTCCGCACCATAGCGATGGACTCAACCGATGGTCTTCGCAGGGGGATGGAAGTGGTTGCAACGGGTCTGCCGATAACCATGCCGATAGGCGACCAGATAAAGGGCAGATTGATGAATGTTACCGGTGAACCCATTGATGGCATAGGGCCTCTTGATAAGAAGGGTGGCTATCCGATTCACAGAAAGCCACCGGTATACGAAGAACTCTCAACCGAAAAGGATGTTCTGTACACCGGGATAAAAGTAATAGATCTTATAGAGCCCTATTCAAAGGGAGGTAAGATAGGGCTCTTCGGAGGAGCCGGTGTGGGAAAGACGGTGGTCATTCTGGAGCTGATCAACAATATTGCAAAGGCATATTCGGGACTATCGGTTTTTGCCGGAGTAGGCGAACGCACCAGGGAGGGTAATGACCTTCTTCGTGAAATGCTTGAGGCCGGGGTTATTAACTATGGGAAGGATTTTCTTGAGGATATGGAGGAGGGAGGATGGGACCTTTCCAGGGTCGACATGGAAGCACTGAAGGAGTCTAAACTCGCACTGGTCTTTGGCCAGATGAACGAGCCTCCGGGAGCCAGGGCAAGGGTTGCACTCTCGGGTCTCTCTGTTGCGGAACATTTCAGGGATGGCGACGGAAAGAGCGGTGCAAGGGACATACTCTTCTTCATGGACAATGTTTTCCGCTTCACCCAGGCCGGTTCTGAAGTATCAGCACTGCTCGGAAGAATGCCATCTGCAGTGGGTTATCAACCGACTCTCGCCACCGAAATGGGAATAATGCAGGAACGCATTACCTCAACACGCAACGGATCAATAACTTCAGTGCAGGCTGTTTATGTGCCGGCCGACGACCTTACGGACCCTGCTCCGGCAACCACCTTCGCACACCTCGACGCTACTACGGTGCTGAGCCGTAAAATATCGGAACTCGGTATATACCCGGCCGTTGACCCCCTCGATTCGACTTCGAGAATACTGACTGCAGATATTGTCGGTGAAGCTCACTATAACTGCGCACAGAGAGTAAAAGAGTTATTGCAGAGATATAATGAACTGCAGGATATTATTGCCATTCTGGGAATGGATGAACTCTCCGAAGAGGATAAGCTGGTTGTTCATCGCGCACGTCGGGCCCAGAGATTCCTGTCCCAGCCATTCCATGTCGCAGAGCAGTTCACCGGTATTAAAGGCGTTCTCGTCTCAATAGAGGATACTATACGGGGATTTAACATGATTATGGATGGCAAGGTTGATCAGTATCCGGAATCATCTTTCATGCTGGTCGGAACAATTGAGGACGCCATAGCTAAGGGTGAAAAAATACTTGCTCACTCACGGTAAGCATTCTTCTGTAAGAGTGACCATACATCAATTTTGGAAATGAAAATAGAAATTATAACTCCTGAAAAGAAAATATTTGAAGGGGATATCAAATCGGTCAGGGTCCCCGGCAGAAACGGATCTTTCCAGGTGTTGAAAGACCATGCCCCCATTATATCAACCCTTGAAACGGGCCCGGTATTTATTGTAGACGAGTCAGGAAAAGAAAAAGAATACCAGATCGGAGGAGGTGTAATTGAAGTCAGGATGAACAAAATAATCCTGCTTGCAGAATCGATAAGATAAGTGATCCCCGATGACACCCGATGAATTCCGGAAACATGCTCATGCCATTGTTGAATGGATGGCTGGTTATATGGAAAATATCGAAAAGTATCCTGTCAGGTCCTCCGTAAAACCCGGAGAGATCTTCAGTAAGTTGCCTGCCGCACCACCTGAAACCCCCGAGCCGTTTGAGAAAATAACAGCCGATTTTGAAGAAATAATCATGCCCGGGATAACTCACTGGCAACACCCGGGTTTTTTCGCCTATTTCCCTGCAAACAGCAGTCCCCCTTCTGTACTTGCCGAAATGATAACAGCCACCCTGGGCCTCCAGTGCATGATATGGGAGACTTCACCCGCCGCCTCCGAACTGGAAGAGAAAATGATGACCTGGCTGAGAGACCTTACAGGCCTGCCGGAGTCATTCTCCGGTGTCATCCAGGACTCGGCCTCAACGGCAACACTGGCGGCGATTCTTACTGCCAGGGAGAAAATAACCGGATTTGTATCAAATAGTGAGGGATTGAGCAATGGGAGAACTTTGCGTGTTTATTGCTCCGCTCAAACACACTCTTCGGCAGAGAAGGCTGTTGGAATATGCGGGATCGGCAGGAAAAACCTGGTGAAAATAGCAGTTAAAGACGATTATTCCATCGATGCGGAGAAGCTGGAGAAAGCAATTAATGACGACATTATTAATGGATTCGTTCCATGCTGCGTGATTGCCACAATAGGTACCACAGGCTCGGGCGCCGTTGACTCACTGGAGGCAGTCGGAAAAATATGTAAAGAAAAAGGCATTTGGCTCCATGTTGATGCAGCAATGGCTGGTACGGCACTTATTCTTCCCGAATTCCGCTGGATGATAAGAGGGATAGAATTTGCCGACAGCTATGTCTTCAATCCTCATAAGTGGATGTTCACAAATTTCGACTGTACTGCATATTTTATAAAGGATGAGGAATTGCTTATCAGAACTTTCGAAATCCTTCCGGAATACCTGAAAACACGTACCAGAGGAGTTGTGAATGATTATCGCGACTGGGGCGTTCCGCTGGGCAGACGGTTCAGGGCACTCAAACTGTGGAGCGTGATCAGATCATACGGATCAGAAGGGCTACGCCGTAAAATACGATATCATATCAGCATTGCAGCCCGGCTGGCAGAAATGATTAAGGCAGATCCTTATTTTGAAATACTTGCACCGGTCATAATAAATATGGTATGCTTCAGGTACAACCCTCCCGGATATGGTGAAGAAGAACTGAATTCACTGAATGAGAAACTGAACCATTTGCTTAACGATACCGGTAAGATATACCTCACACATACAATCCTGAATGGGCGATATACCCTCAGAATGGTCACGGGACAAACAAACGTAACTCTCGAACATGTTGAAAAAGCCTGGGAACTGATCAGACAGAAAGCAGAAGAGCTGAATTCCGGCAACAACTAAGGCCTCTTTTTCCCTATATTCATTCCGTAAATATCAATGGTAAGGAGATACTCCAGGGTAGGGAAATCTTTAAGATTTTTCCATGCCGCTCTGGTGCCTGCCGAGACCATGAAGGGAAGACGGAACACAAAGAAATCTGCCATCAGCTCAACCCCATATGATTTGAATATCTCGGTGTTATCAACAAAACGGTCAAACACCAGACCTGATTCACTAACGCTGAAATAATAATTGCGTGTTCCCATCGCATAATCGAAGAAAAGATCTGCCCTTACCCGTGTCAGATAGAAGAGGCTGCTAATATTAAAATCGGGATACAGGAGCGGTGCAACATAATCAGCGGAAAAAAGATGCAACTCCTCAGAAGCAATGTTCTTATAGCCCCGCGGGTGTTCAATCCTGTTCCAGAGAGTTAGTTTTTCAACTACCTGTTTGTCAGTTTCGTACCTTAGCTTTATACCATTGTTTCGCAATATCCCCGGAAAATAGAGAGCACTTCTGAAGGTTATGAATGATCCGTAAATGTCAGTGTCGAACGGATAAAAAGAGAAATTGAAATCAACCACCTGTGCACTCCTGGGGTAAATATCCCTTATTGCATAACGGTGATAGTTGGAGAAATAGAACCTTGCCGAAAACTGTGTCTGACCGTAATCGAAGAGATCATTTTCCCTGATGTAAATATAATTATTGAGATAGTTAATTGAAGCAGACGGTTGTATAAGCTGAGAGAATCTACCCGCAGTGAATCTCAGAGGGAAATATATCCTGCTTGTTATGGAGATTCCGGGAACGATAGTCGCGGGATCATTCACATTTTCCCCCAGTTTGTAGATCTGTGGTTCATCCCCGTAGTCCAGCCTCGTATCAATCACGGGATACCATCCCTTCCAGGAGAGTTGGGAATGAATCTGATGCCTTTTATCAGAATATTCATATCCAAGTGTTGTGATAACCGTGCTGAGATGATTCTGCGACATAAGGGTAAAACCGGGACTGACGTTACGGGGATCGGACCGTATCTCATCGAGGTCGGCATAAAAAGGCATCCAGCTGTGAAAGCGGAATGGATGGAGCCATTTCCTGTACCTGACAGGTGTATAATCTTCGTGTGACCTTATGACAGATGGTTGTGCATGGAGGTCAAGCCTGTCAACAAGGAAAGAGCTCGTTCCGGTTGACAGAGCTCTTCCGCCGGGAGGAGGCAGTTCAGTCCGGCATATGTTATTGCCGCCCGAAGAATAATCGCTGAATATTATACTGTTGCCTCTTAACACAGGATCAATAGCACCGAACCTGGAACTGGTAAGGGCAGTGATTTCACCGACGGGGGTGCGTACATAGATGTTTTCAGTACCCGATGAGGAGGAAACGAAGAAGAGTGAATCATTTCTCAGGAAGGATGACTGATAATCAACAGGCGCTGCCCCGATCAGGATCTCCCATGTGCGTTCGGCACTATTGAACGATAGAATACCCTCTCCCTCTTCTGAAAGAAATATCATGGTAATCTTACGGCCGTCATCCGACCATTGCAGCCTCTGCAGATAAACATTTTCCGGTGACGGGATTGAGACGACAGGCTGCTCTGTTCTTACATCTATTAATACCAGGCTGTTAATGTTATCGGGACTGTTCTCTGAAGCTGCAATAATCCTTGCATCGGGGGAAATGGATGCCGACATATATCTCGATCTCCAGGAAAGCTGCCTTACCCTCCTGTTCCTCACATCCATCAACTTTATTACGGAATAATTCCTGTTTTCCCACCTGGGATCCATCCGGGTCTCAACCCAGACAAGATATGATTGTCCGGAAGAAATGAAATAAGGATAGATCCTGCCCGGTGTATGGAGGGATCTCTCGGCTCCGTTATCAGGATCAATAAGCACGAATTCCGGAGGATCATAAAGGGATGTTTTAATTGCGGCAATATTCCCGTTGATGGTAAGCACGGGCGAATGATAACTGGTATATTCCCTCTTCTTATCACGATTGAGGATTTCGTATGAGACCGGATTGTTTCTTCTCTCCTCTCCGGCCCAGATGCTCCTTAGTGTATCGAAAGTCTCACTGTACAATTCTTTTTTTGTAAGGCGGGCACTGCTCAGGAGACTTATATTGACCGGATCGAGAAGAAACGGGATATTTGCCGTGGTTCTGAGCACCCTGTTCCAGATCGAGGGGTCATGCTTCAGATAAGCCCATGTTACTGCCTGGGAACCTGACTGATAATAATCCGGGACAAAATGCCTGAACGATCCGTTCACCAGCTTATCGTATTTATACATTTCACCCCTTTCAAGAGAGATTGCCTTAAGCTGTTTCTGGAATGCGGCACTTCTCCCTCTTCCTGAAGCCGTGAGGGCTGTTTCGGTAAGTACAGCTTTCCCTTCAAGATACCACAGCGGCAGAAGGGCTGTAATGGCACCCGGGAACTGTTCACCAAGAAATACCGACATGAATCCGGAAAATCCCTTATTGAGACTCTCCATCTGCAAAACATGTGTAAGCTCATGGATTGCAAGCTGTGTATTATTGTCAAGAGGTAATGAATTTTGTTCGGGCGTCGGGTAGATCTCCATCCTGCCGGGAGCCCATGCAACATACCCGTTCGATTGTGTGGTATAGTTATGGATTATTACCGGTATATTGAACTTCTTTTCAGGGAAGAATGCCGTAAGGCGCGAGTAAGCATCATCAAGCGATCTGGCGAAATCAATTCCCGCACTGCCGTATGTTTCGGGATAGATGATTCTGAACTTCCCGGTCTTTATCTGCAGCCACCTTAACGATGCAGGATCCTGTCCTGTATCGTAGTACTGGGCTGACAGTACCGTGGACAGAATTGCGAGCAGTATCAGGAGCAGAGCTTGCCGTAGCTTCATAAAATCAGTTTGCACAAATTTAGCAATTTAAGTGAGTCGTGCCATGAGACCACGGGTACGGAAAAAAATACTTATTTTCGTCAGATGTTCCACAAACGGATCTCTTTCCGGAAAACTTTTCAGCGGATGAAGAAATACACTCTTATAAACAATATTACAGGATGGGCAGTTTTTCTCGTATCTGCCATCACTTACCTGTTAACAATTGAACCAACAGCCAGTCTGTGGGACTGCGGAGAGTTCATCGCTTCGGCATACAAACTTCAGATAGGACATCCTCCGGGCAATCCTGTCTTTATGGTGCTTGCGAATTTCTTTACAATTTTTGCGGCAGGTGATGTCACAAGAGTTGCAGCTACCGTAAATGCCCTCTCTGCTCTTGCAAGTGCCTTTACGATACTCTTTCTTTTCTGGACAATTACTCATCTTGCCAGAAGAATAGTGTGCAATTATGAGGAACAGTTCACTACAGGCAGGATTATTGCAGTTATGAGTGCGGGAGTGGTCGGAGCGCTGGCTTTCACATTCTCCGATTCATTCTGGTTTTCCGCAGTTGAAGGTGAGGTGTATGCTTCTTCATCCCTCTTCACGGCACTGGTTTTCTGGGCAATTCTCAGATGGGAAGATGTTGCCGATGAGGAATACGCCGATAGATGGATCATCCTGATTGCATTCCTGATGGGCCTTTCAATAGGCGTTCACCTGCTTAACCTGCTGGCAATACCTGCCATTGTACTGGTCTATTATTTCAGGAAATTTGAATTTACACGAAAAGGTTTTATCATCTCACTTCTGACCTCTTTCCTGCTGCTCGCACTTCTCCTGTTTGGAATACTTCCCGGTATTATTACGATATCCTCAAAGCTCGACTTGTTTTTTGTCAACTCGCTGAGCCTTCCGAAAAACAGCGGAATGATATTCCACGTTCTGCTTATTATAATTTTCTTTACTCTTGCGGTCAGGGCAACCCTCTTTTCATCCGATAAAAGAAAAACAGCCGTTTTTGCCATCATTGCACTCGCTCTTTCGGGAATATGGATAATATCGGGATCACTTGCCCTGGACCTTCTCGTTCTTGCCGGAATATCGGCAACGGCCTGGTACCTTTCAACTAAGAACAAAGCCGTGCTTAACACTGCTCTTACGGTAATAATGGTGATACTGATAGGGTATTCAGCAAATGCCATAATAGTGATAAGGTCATCGGTTAACCCCCCTATTAATGAAAATCATCCCGACGATCCGTTCAGCCTCCTTTATTTCATAAACAGGGAGCAGTACGGTCAGCGCCCTCTCATACACGGACAATACTATAATGCACCGGTAATGGATTACGGCGAGGGACGTCCGCAGTATGTCTATGAGGATGGAAAGTATATTATTACCCATAGAACGCTGGAACGCATATATGACGAGAGATTCCTGACCCTTTTCCCCAGGATGTGGAGCGATGAAAGCGGGCATGTGCAGGTTTACGAGGAGTGGGGAAAAGTAAAGGGGACACCGGTGCAGATCACCGATCAGTCAGGCGAAAAAAGGATAGTAAGGAAACCGACATTCGGGGAAAACCTCCGCTTTATGTTCTCCTATCAGGTCGGATTTATGTATTTCAGATACTTCATGTGGAATTTTGCCGGCAAACAAAACGATACCCAGGGCACGGGAGGGGCCGTCAACGGCAACTGGATATCCGGAATAAAATTTATTGATGAACCGCGTGTTGGAACCTCGGATCTTCCCGGGAGCATGAAAAACGACACATCGAGGAACAAATATTACCTTCTTCCCCTGCTTCTCGGACTTGCCGGTCTCTTCTGGCAGCTTAACCGCGATTACAAGAACTGGTGGATAATCATGTTCCTGTTTGTTATGACGGGCCTGGCAATCGTGTTCTATCTCAACCAGACACCCAACCAGCCAAGGGAACGTGATTATGCTTATGCAGGATCCTTCTATTTCTATGCCGTTTGGATAGGACTCGGCGTACCGGCTCTTTTTGAACTGCTTTCTAAGGTGACAGGAGAGAAAATCGCAGCACCTGTTGCCGGATTATTGTGCTTTTTTGCTGTTCCGGTAATAATGGGATCGGAGAACTGGGACGACCACGACAGATCAGGACGGTACCTTGCCAGGGATGTCGCATTTAACTATCTGAACTCCTGCGCCCCCAACGCCATACTCTTCACAAACGGCGATAATGACACCTTCCCTCTCTGGTATGCACAGGAGGTGGAAGGGATGAGGACAGACATGCGTGTCTGCAACCTGATGCTTCTGAACACCGACTGGTATATAAGCCAGATGAAGCAAAAAACGTATGAATCGGATCCCTTGCCAATATCACTTCCGGTACAGAAGTATTACGACGGTATAAACAATCAGGTATTCATTATGGAAAGGACAAAGGATCCGGTGGATGTATCAGTTGTAATAGACTGGGTGAAAAGCGACAATAAAGCCACAAAGGTACAGGTGTCACCAACGGAATTACTTGATATCATTCCGGGACGGACAATCAGGATCCCTGTCGATCCCGAAAAAGTGATCGCTTCAGGAACGGTTAAACCCGAAGATGCCGACAGGATAGTCCCCTACATCGATATAAACCTGAAGGGCAGCTACATTCTCAAAAGCCAGCTGATCGTCCTGGATATTCTTGCCAATAACAACTGGGAAAGACCAATATATTTCGTTACGGGGTACCACGACGATGCTTTTGGGCTTGAGGAGTATTTTCAGCTCGAAGGACTAGCCTACAGGCTGGTGCCTATAAAATCCCACAACAGAAGCTGGGTCGACTACGGCGGCATTGATACCGAAATACTTTACAATAATATGATGAACAAGTTTGTGTGGGGTGGCTCAAACGATAAGAATGTCAATCTCGATCACCATCATATCCGGACACTAATAGTCATCAGGTCAAGGCTCAACCATGCAAGACTGGCAAAAGCGCTGGTTGCGGAGGGAAAGAATGAGAAGGCTGTCGAAGTACTCGACAGATGCGAGTGGCTGTTCCCTGCCGGCAGAGTACCATACGATCCTTATTCACCCGATATCATTGAGGCCTATTTCATGGCGGGCAATAATGAAAAGGCTGTTGCCCTTACAAAAGATTTAAGGGATTATTATTATGAAAGACTCCATTATTACCTGCGACAGAGCCCCTATATTATAAGCTCGGCGCAATATGAGATCCAGACGGCTATACAGTATACCTCAAGAGTGGCGGTCTTCTGCGAAACGTATGGCGAGACTGACCTGGCAGAAGAGATCAACGGCAGGCTTGAGGCCTACTATACTGATTATGTCGGAAAACAAAGATTGATTGAGAGGTGAAAATTAATAAGCGCCCCGGCTTATATCTGCCATCGACTTTTGTTTAAGATATTTCTCCAGAAGGGAATAGAGCGTTTCGGGATAAACAGGCTTAAGTATATATTCATTACATCCCGCAATATAAGCCTCGCTTTTTGATTGTTCAGAAGAGTAGGCGGTTATCATAAGAACGGGAACATCCTTTCTCTCTTTCCGTAACATCCTGACACAGTCGATGCCATTCACGAGAGGGATAAGAAAATCCATTATAACAAGATCGATAACCTCATTTTTCTGATTGACGTATTCAATAAAATCTTTCCCGGTTCGGAATATTTTTACACTTGCCCCCGAACTCTGAAGGATAGTTTCATAGTACCTGATGGAAGGCACATCATCCTCAACAACTGCAATATTTTTATTCTGGAGTTCTAAGTCGCTGAAATTCAACATCATTATAGGACTGGTTTAGGCTTGTATAAAATTACGATAAGCTCCCAATGTCAGATGAGAAATCCCCTTCAGTTATAAACATTTTTTCAACACGAATTGTGCATAAGATAAAAAGATATAAGGGAAAATGCAACTTTTTGCCGGAAATTTTTTAACGACACTCCCAGGTTTCCCGGATATTGCCAATGATAACATCACTGGCCGTTTCTATCGCAACAAGGTCAGTGTTGCAATACTCTCTCTCAGGGCCTTCATAAATGATTCTGCCGTCTTCATATCTTACCTGTCTGCAGATTTTGCATGTATTTAAAGCCTCACATGCTGTACAGGTAATTATTATGATGAGAATAACTGCTGCAATGATGCTGTTTTTTTTCATGTGTAAATATTTTTGATTTTAAAGGTCACATGGAACCCACATGTGTTAATTCTTTTCATTCTTGTTTGTGATTTCTAAATCATGTGGGTTTCATGCTGGTCACTTTAAGATCGACGATATTGCTTCGAATTTCACATAAAACGTAAAATATTCTCCGCGAGTGTAAAACTGTATAAAAAATTTGTTGCAGATTGAAAATAATAAGTTATTTTGATGCATCAAAAACTTAAAACCGGAGTCATTTATTCGGACTTTGATTATAAACACCGGATAAAACTTACAATAATGGAAGATTCTAAAATGAAAAAACATGTGACCATAGTGGGGGCCATTCATATCGGCTTCGGAATACTTGGTCTTATAGGGGCTCTGGCCCTCTTTTTTGCACTTAATTTTGCCAGGGGATTTGTTGGCGGAGATGAAATACCGACCATGGTTCTTGGATTTCTCGCTTTAAGCCTTCCCCTGCTTGTAGGCTTTATGTCAACACTCGGGCTCGTGGGGGGTATCGGACTGCTCTCTTTCCAGCCATGGGCAAGGTATCTCATTATTGTCGTAGCAGCTCTCGGGTGTCTTAACATACCTATCGGAACCCTTAAAGGTGTATATTCACTCTGGGTACTTCTGCAGGATGAAACGATAAAACTGTTTGAAATGCGGCAATAGAGGCGCAGCATGCTGTGCCTTCGCGGGGGCGTAGCATGCAACGCCCTTATCATATATATATATCTCCCCTGATTTTTTTGAAGTACGAGGCTGTATCAAAAGCCTTTTTATTGCCCCCTACCCCCTGAAGGGTGTTGTTAAACATCAGATAATGAGCAAATTCCGCTTTGGCGGAATTTAGGGGCGATTTAAAGGAAGCGGGCTTTTGATACAGCCTTGTACAATTTTCACGGATTTGTTTGAACGGCAGGATTCTATTTTTTTTTACCTTGTGAAAAAATCGGGGAAGATATGGCCGACGACAACAAGATAATATTTTCGATGTACCGCGTGGGGAAGATCTTTCCCCCGCACCGCCAGGTGCTGAAGGATATCTCCCTGTCATTCTTTCTGGGCGCCAAAATAGGGATCATCGGACTGAACGGGTCCGGAAAATCGACACTACTTAAAATAATTGCCGGCCTCGAGAAGGAGTACCAGGGTGAGGTGACCTTCCTGCCGGGATATACCGTGGGTCATCTTCCGCAGGACCCTCTTCTCGAGGAGACCCGCACGGTGAGAGAGATTGTGGAGGAGGGAGTACATGAGATTATGGATATCCTCAGGGAGTATGAAACCATCAACAACAGCTTCGGGGATCCTGAAGTATATGAGAATCCTGATAAGATGCAGGAACTGATGGACAGGCAGGCTATTCTTCAGGAAAAGATCGAATATCACGATGGCTGGAACATCGATCACAGGATCGAAAGGGCCATGGATGCACTCAGATGCCCGGCTGAAAATTCCCCTGTAAACATTCTGTCGGGAGGCGAGAGAAGGCGCGTCGCCCTGTGCAGACTCCTTCTGAGGCAACCCGATGTGTTGCTTCTCGATGAACCCACAAACCATCTCGACGCCGAATCGGTACAGTGGCTGGAGACGACCCTGAAGCAATACAGGGGAACTGTAATATGCATCACCCACGACAGGTACTTCCTTGACAATGTTGCAGGATGGATCCTAGAGCTGGACAGGGGCGAGGGAATTCCCTGGAAAGGCAATTACTCCTCGTGGCTCGAACAGAAAGCGAGACGCCTCGAAATTGAGGAAAAGGGCAATATCAGGAGGAGAAAAATACTTGAGAGGGAGCTTGAATGGGTCCGCATGTCTCCAAAAGCCCGCCATGCCAAATCAAAAGCCAGGCTCGGGGCCTACGAGAACCTTCTTAACCAGGATGTGAAGGCAAAAGAGGAGAAGCTCGAGATCTTCATCCCCAATGGCCCACGCCTGGGAGATAAGGTGATTGCGGCATCACATGTGTCAAAATCATTTGGCGACAAGCTTCTTTTCGACGATCTTGAATTTAATCTTCCCCCCAATGGTATAGTAGGAGTAATCGGCCCTAACGGAGCAGGAAAAACCACTCTCTTCAGGATGATAATGGGTCATGAGAAGCCCACGAAAGGCGATTTTCAGATAGGTGAAACAGTGGTGCCCGGTTATGTGGATCAGTCACATGCCGCGATTGATCCTGAAAAAACTGTTTATCAGGTCATCTCCGGCGGACAGAATGATATTATGGTGGGCAACAGGATGATGAACGCGCGAGCATACGTTTCGAGGTTTAACTTTACAGGCGCTGACCAGGAAAAGAAATGCGGCGTGTTATCAGGCGGTGAAAGGAACAGGCTCCACCTGGCCCTTACACTTAAGTCGGGAGCCAATGTGCTGCTTCTCGACGAGCCTACCAACGATATTGACGTCAATACCCTGAGGGCACTGGAGGAAGGACTCGAGAACTTCGCAGGCTGCGCAGTGATAATATCTCACGACCGCTGGTTCCTCGACCGTGTGGCAACACACATGCTAGCCTTCGAGGGCGAATCGAAAGTGGTATGGTTCGAGGGAGCCTACTCGGAGTACGAGGAGAACTATAAGAAGAGGGTTGCGGATACAACGCCGGTGAGGATAAAGTATAAGAAACTGGCGTAACGGCGCAGTGGCGTAGCGGCGGAATGGCGAAGGGCAGGGAGCAAGAAGCGCAGAGCTCAGGGCGAAGAAGAAGAAACTCAGGGCCATAGCTCAAAGCAAGAATGAATAGAAGAACCGGCGAACCAGTAACGCTGAACCCCGCAAGCTAAGCTTTGAACCGGGGAGCCCCCCTTTGCGGGATAAACTCCGCGCATCGCCTTCGGCAAGCCTTCGGCGACCGAAGGACGAGCTCACCGAAGGTCCTGTTATACGGGATATACTCCGCCGAAGGTAAACTCTGAAACTCTGAAACTCTGAAACTCTGGAACATAATAATCTATAGTAATGAAACCCATCCGCATCATTCAGTCAGCAATTTTGCTCCTTGTCTCTATTACGGTAGCCGGCCAGATCGGGACCAGGTTCCCTTCGGAGAAAAAGATCGTTACCGATCCCGTAACCGGGACACAGCTCACCTTCCTGACCAGCAAGCCTGCCGGCGATTCAAAAATCTACCAGACACACCAGCAGTGGACCGCCGATGGCAAATGGGTGATCTTTCGTTCAAACAGGGTAAAGGGCGAGGCAATGGCTGTTAATGAAGAAACAGGAGTGATAGTACAAGTGTCCGAAGGAGGATATACCGGTATGCTTAACATCGCACAGAAGTCAATGAAAGTATACTTTATGCGCAATATGCCCCGGGAACAGGGTGCCGGATTTATGCGGGGAGGACCTGTTCAGGTAATAGAGGTTGATCTGGCTAAGGTGTTTACCGACAGCGAGGCAGGCAAGATGAAGCCGGTATCGGAATATGAGCGTGTATGCGGGGTCACGCCTGCAGAAATGGGTGCTGGCGGAGACATGGCTCTCGATCCAGATGAGGAGGTTGTCTATTTCAGGATGGGCAGGGATTATTCTTCAAAATATCTCCCGGAGGGAACGACGATCGAACCAAACTTTGGTCCGAGGAATATGGGCGCCGGACCATCGGGCATTGGAAGCATGAATATTAAAACAGGAGAAATAAAGCATGTTATATCGGTACCGTTTCAGGTAGGCCATATACAGGCCAATCCGTGGGTGCCGGGTGAGATAGTCTTTTGCTGGGAGACCGGAGGAAAAGCTCCCCAGCGTACCTGGACGGTCAGGGCCGATGGAAAAGGCCTCAGGCCTCTCTACCCCGAGGCAGAATATGAATGGGTAACCCACGAGGCAGTAATAACGAAAGACGAGGTCGCGATAGCGATAATGGGGCACAGGCCTGTCGGTACAGGCAGGCAGAAGGATACAGGTGATGATGTGCAGAAGCCCGATCCTGCCAACCCGGGACAGGAGCCGGACTGGGGTATCTCGGGAACACGCGAAAAACCTACCGGGTTGGGGATAGTGAATATGCGCACCGGCGAGATGATAATAGCCGGGCAGACCGACAGCGGCAGTGGTCTGTGGCATGTACAGGGCTCGGCCGATAGCCGCTGGGCAGTCGGCGACGACTTTTCGAGAGGGATCTATCTGATCGACCGGCGCTCCCGCGAAATGATACTGCTCTCTGCCGGTCACAAAGTAACAGCGGCAGATCACCCTCACCCGAGCTTCAGTCCCGACGGAACCAGGATACATATACAGTCGGCCATGCTCTCAGACGATAACCGCTCGATGAATATCTGTATTATCCCGGTGCCGGAGGGGTGGCTCAGAAGACCGGAAAAGTGAAAAGCAGCTAAAACGGCATTTCCTTCAGCCTCTCTTTTACCAGGGGCAGGCGCAGCTTTGTTTCACCGTACGAAAGGATGCACTCGCGGCGCTTGCGGTCAACCTTTGTCAGATATTTTGTGTTTACCACGTGAGACTTGCTGATGCGCCAGAAGACCGGAGGGGTAAGGATCTCCTCAATCTTCCCGAGATTCATGCTTATGATCTCGGAGTGGTCATTAATAGTAAATATTTTGGTGTAGTTTTGACTGGCTTCGCAGCAGAGTATCTCGTCGGGTGAAAACAGGATAAAGCCTTCGCGGGTATTGAACCTGATCTTTTTCTGCGTCTGCTCCATGAAATTTCGGATGCTGCGGTATGGCTCATCCTTCTCCCTTGTGGTGATGAATTTCTGAACTGCCCTCTTAAGATCGGCAGGTGTGACCGGTTTTAAAAGATAGTCAAGGGCATTTTGCCTGAAAGCTTCAACAGCATAACTGTCCCAGGCGGTTACAAAGATCACGTAAGGATCTTTCCCCTTCTTATGGATCTCGGATAATATCTCAAACCCGCTTTTGTCGTCAATCTGGACATCAAGAAAAAGCAAATCGGGAAGCGAGTTTTCATATTTCTCAAGCGCTTCTGCCGAAGAGACAGCACTCCCAACCACCTCAAGTCCGGGGTGGTGTTCCGCGAGAAGTGAACCCAGGTAGTCGATAGCCACCTGCTCATCATCCACCAGCATAACCCTGAATTTCTCTTTCATAGTAAAAACTGTCTCTTAATTAGGGATCCTTATCTCCACCCTGGTTCCGGCCGGCAATCCCGATGAGTTCTTCAGATCAGTTACAGCCTTGGTGATTTTTCGTGACGAGGAGAGTTACAGTTGTTTTTCAAGCGCTTTACGGGTTATTTCGGGAGTTGTCAATCCCCTGTCGCCCTGATTGAGCCATTTCCTCTCTTCGAATCTTTCAACGATCCTGTCGATGGTTTCAGGACCGACACCATAATCACTCAGTCGGGTTTTAATTCCAAGCGATTCAAAGAAATCAACGGTTTTCTGAATGGCGGCATCAATCCTCTCGTCGTCGGTGCCTGTGTTTATGTTCCAGACCCTGGCCCCGTACTGCAGAAGCTTCTCTTTCTTCTCTTCACGCAAAGCTTTCCAGAGTCCCGGCTGAACAATTGCCAGGGTCCTTGCGTGATCTATACCGTGAAATGCCGTCAGCTCGTGTCCGATGGAGTGAACAGACCAGTCACCCTGTACTCCGCAGCCGATAAGACCATTTAAGGCCATGGTAGCGCTCCACATCAGGTTGGCCATAGCCTCGTAATCGGCCGGATTTGCATAAACCTTAGGTCCTTCTTCAATGAGGGTTAACAATATGGCCTCTGCGAAACGGTCCTGAAGGGGTGCATTGACCGGATAGGTAAGGTATTGTTCAAGGACATGCACGAAGGCATCCACTATACCGTTAGCCACCTGTTCTTTAGGGAGAGTTGACGCGGCATCGGGAGACAGGACGGAAAAGCGCGGGAAGGTGTGGACCGACCCGAATGCAAGCTTCTCTCCTGTCGACTTGCGGCTGATCACAGAGTTTTTGTTCATCTCACTTCCCGTTGCGGGAAGAGTAAGGACAGAGCCAAAAGGCAGGGCACTCATAACGGGTGCTTTCTTTGCCAGGATGTTCCACGGATCGCCCAGTGAATATCTGGCAGCTGCCGCAATAAACTTGGTGGCATCGATCACCGACCCGCCTCCTGCCGCAAGCAGAAAGCCGATATTTTCAGCTTTGATTATTTCCACGGCTTTTATACAGGTTTCATACGAGGGATTAGGCTCAATGCCACCGAATTCAATTACTTTGAAGTTCTTCAGTACCTCTTTCAGTCTGTCATAAACTCCGTTCTTAAAGATGCTTCCCCCTCCGTATAACAGCATTATATTGCTGTCTTTAGGTATGTGGGGGATAATTTTTGAGATCTGGTCTTTTCCGAAGAAGATCCTTACGGGATTATGGAATTCGAAATCTTTCATATTGATGGATTGTTTATTAATATTCTTTAATATCCCAGTGTAAACTCCTTTTCAGTGGCCGGGACCCCCTCCTTCATCCACTGTGGCATAGGTTCATCTTTGAGGTAGTGTCCGAAGAACTGCGCCATCCGTTTCTGGAAGTCCACTTTGTTGGGGATCTTAAGCGGCCAGTGAGGTTCGCCGTTGTAGTTGAGTAGCCATGAAGGCTTTCCGAGCCGGCGTAATGCAATAAAATACTCTATTCCCTGCCACCAGGGCACATGGCCATCCTGATCGTTGGCCATTATCAGGATAGGTGTTGTAACCTTGTCCATGGCAAAGAGAGGTGAGTTTTCCCAGTAGAGATAGGGTTTCTCCCAGATTGTACCTCCGATACGACTCTGCTGGTATTCATACTGCATCGACCGGTTCAGCCCGGTCTCCCATCTGATACCCCCGTATGCGCTGAACATGTTCACCACGGGAGCACCCGACTCAATGGCGGCAAAAAGATCCGTACGGGTGGCAAGGTAGGCCACCTGGTAGCCACCCCAGCTGTGCCCCTGGGCCCCTATCCTCTTTTTATCAACAAAACCCCTGTCAATAAGCGACATTACTCCGGGCATCACACAGTTAAATGCGCTCTGCCCCGGGTAACCGGTTATATAATGGACATCGGGATTAAAAACAAGATATCCGTTGCTTGTGTAATAATGGTAATCGATGGTTGATCTGTGTGCCTCGGGTATCCTGTGACTGTATAGCTCCGAAGAGCTTTTCTCGTAGAAATTGACTATCATGGGATATTTGCGCGATGGATCGAAACCCTCGGGTTTATAGAGCAGTCCCTCGATCTCTCTGCCGTCGAGGGAGACCCATTTGACAGGCTCGGCACTGCCCCACAGATAATCCTTCTGCTGTGGATTTGCATCGGTCAGCCGCCTGGGATTTTTAAACGTAAGATCAGAAATCAGGAAATCAGGAAACATTTTAAAGGTTTCCTGCGTATAAAGGAGCATATCCCCTTCTTTTGCCTTAACAGGCGTTCCCAGCCTGAAGTCACCTCCCGTGAGCAACACGGGAGGACTTTTTTTTCGCAGGTCCGCCGAGTAGTAGCCGCTTCCCTTTGTTGGTTCATTGAAACCGCTCAAATAGTGCCTGGATGCAGGATCGATATATTCGTTCTCATAGTCGAGGTCAATAAGTCTGTATGATATCCGGGAGGTACGACCGTTCAGGGTAATATTCACAGGACTCCTTTTATTGTCAGGATCGAGCGACCAGAGATCATATCTGTCGTGAATAAGCAGAGCTAAGTCATCTCTCAGCCATCCTGCGGCCGGGTAGGAGCCCGGATACCCGGGTGTGTCATCCAGCTCATTATGGCAGGGGAGGAAGGAGGGGTCGGTAAGTCTGACTTCAATCCCCGCGGTGATATTATAAGCATACCATGAGCTGTCGACAGCATAATACCAGTAAAGGTATTTTCCCGCAGGTGAGACGCGCGGTCGTGCTCGATAATTGTGTCTGAGCTGTTTCAAATCTCCGGTAGTCATGTTAACAAGCCAGATATCATATCTCAGCGGAGAGCTCTCCCACATCGATTCAAGTTCATACGGGAGGTTCGATAATCCCACAGCCATATCTGAGTCGCCATCTTCAATGAGTTGTATCTCGGGTACAGTTTCGGTGCCAAGCTGTACTATCCTGCCGTTGTTACCATCGTAAACTGCCATAAAATTTCTCCTCAGATCACGCGCCCTGTTGACTGTCTGTACGGTATGAAGCCTGCCTTCGGCATAATGCCATACGTCAACTACGGGACGATCCTCGTCGAGGATTGTTGTATCTCTCTGCTTGTATGCAGGAGATGTGCCGAAGAAGAGCCTTCCGCTCTTCTCCCCGAAGGCAAGACGGGCATTCTCGTTGATGATCCAGTCAGCCGGTATGCCCTGTGTGGCTCTTCCTGCCACGACTGAAGCAGTGCCGGCTCCGTTAAGGTAACAGAGTGACCATGAGTTGCCAGATTTGTCCTTTTCATCAGTCGAAACTATGAAGGCAGCCCTGTCACCCTTCTTTGAGATTGCAAGCTGTTTGTATTTCCCTTTGCCAGTGTAGATCAAACTTTTATTATCATTGTGCAGATCGATAAGGATCACACCCGGCTCTGTATTATCTTCATCACCTGTTGTTGCACATAACAGGAACGGGCTCTCTTCTGCAAAGAGATATTCGGTGACATACTTAACCGTGTCGGTAACGCCCTTGTCCAGGTTTCGTATCTGAAGATGATAACCATTATCGGCCGATTCGATCTTTGTTTTTTTCTGATCGGCCTGATTGCCTGTTCCTTCTTTTTTCAACGTATCTGTTTTTAAGGCTGTTTGCCGGACCGGTGCCGGCTCGCACTGCCAGGCAATCCATCCGGACCATTTGGATGGAACCTTGTGAGATTTCAGCCTTTTGACAGTGTCAACCGTGCCCTTTGATACATCATAAATGCCAAGAGCGTTGATCGGCATTTCTTCCTGCCGGGTCTTTTTAAGCTTAAGCTCCTTAACTGTTTCTGACGGCGGTCTTATGGTAAAGATCATGAACCTGGAATCGGAGGTGATGGTAAGACCTGAGGCACGGGGCAATGATGCCTTTTCAGAGCCTCCGCTGTCAAAGAGCTTTATTGACGGATCACCCACCCATGGCTCGTAAACGAACCCCGCCAGTGACCCGTTATCCGAGATGGCTCTTTCGGTTATCCTGTTCCAGCCTGTAAGGTCATCAATTGTTAGAGGTCTCCGGGTCTGTGAATTCGAGTAGGCTGAAAGGCAGGCCAGGACAAAAAATATCAGGAATCTCCTCATCAGATGTTATAAATTTATTTGTTGTTAACTATTTGGTAATTTATATTTTAATGAATATTTTATTCTTATACAGCCAGTAGCAGAGATACCAGAGCGCTGCCCACACAACTGTACTGGTTATAACTGCCACCGCCTGTTCCCCTGCCCACGTGAATAAAAGGTTGCTGAAGGGATTGACTATCCTGCTAATGAAGCTGGCTCCTCCTACCTCGAAAAAGAGGTAGATGAAAATACTGTTCATCCCTACAATGATAAAGAATTGCGAGCCACGGCGGAAAAGCTTTTTAACATCAATAAGCCAGTAGCAGAAGCAAAGAGCAAGAATAGTCCAGCCTCCGCTGGCAAAAACGAATGATGATGTGGCTATCTTCTTGATTATAGGAGTGATATTGAGCAGGTCGAGGGAATAGCCCACAATCAGCGCCGCTACGGCCGCTATCAGCATGGTCCTGATTTTATCCTTTGCAGGTTTATCGCTCATAAGAAGTTTGCCGCACAATACACCCCATACCGTATGGGCGGTGGTTGAAACGAAATTGAGTGTTGCCCATTCACTTGATTTCCCGACTCCTTCGATAGTGTTATTGAACCACGCCCCCAGATTCTCATAATTGACCCAGGGGTTATTGAAGCCTTCGACGGGAAAGAACCGGTATGCAAGATCAATAAACAGGAGAATGGCAAGAGTAAATATCAGCTGGAATCTGAAACTCTTGTGCATTATCAGGAATGCCACGAGGTATGTGACTGCTAACTGTGCAAGGACATTCTGGAACCTCCATACCAGCTTACCGGCAGAGACGAAATATAAACCCCATCCGAAAAAGAGGAGCAGGAAGGAACGTTTAAAGGCGTGAAGGGTTATCTCCTTCATTGTTTGTCCTTTTTTCAGCCTGTTGACCACAGCAAAAGGAATGGCAACACCAACGATGAACATGAAGAAAGGCTGTATCAGATCCCAGTAATACATGCCGTGCCACTCGTGATGGCTGAGCTGGGTGCCTATGAAGCTCACCACACTGCTGTCGAATTTGCGCAGGTGTGAATAGAGTCTTGTGGCCTCTCCGGCCAGCATGAACATTGTGAAACCCCGGAAGAAATCAACCGAGGTTATCCTGCCGGGCAGGGGGGAACTCACTGTTTTTGATTCTGCGGTCATCTTATCAGGTTTTATGATACCAAATATGGGAAAAAGAAGCAAAACAATACCACTGTTTAAGAAATTATTTCCCTAAATCTGACCATCCCCAAAAGTTAATATTTTGTTGTTTCACCGCTAACATTATATTTGCATAAACCAATAAAAGAACACAATGGAAAAAAGAACTTTTATAAAGACAGCCATCCTGGGTTTAACAGCCTTCTTATTTCCCAAAAGGGCCGGTGCTCTTGAATATTATCCAAATCCATCGGACAAAAAATGGGCTGTTCTCTACGGCACATGGTGCGGATCGGCCCGCGATGCAGGGGTGTGGATCTCCGAGGGAATGGACGGAATAGCAAATGTATTCGATGTAAGGGAAAATCCGGATCTGTCAATATATGAACATCTGATCGTTGGAGGGGCGATCAGGGCGGGAAAAATTTCACCGCTACTGGAAGAATACCTCGGGAAGAACAGGAATATCTTGAAGTCCAGGCTTCGGGGCTATTTCGCAGTCTGCGGAAATATGATGAGACCTGTTGGTCCGGAGCAGAAGAAAGCAATGATAGATGACCACCTGGCGAAAATATGTGAGGTTGACGGCCTTCATTCAAAGGTATTTCTCGGAAGGATAACTTTCGGGCTGATGGAGCCGGAAGTGCGTAAGCAGATGCAACAGATGGCAGGCATAAAGGAATACGATAATCTGAAGCGGGACGAATGCATGGCCTTCGGCAAAGAGGTGCTTGAAAGTACCCTGAAAACCTGAGTGGAGATACTGTATGTCAGGCTCCTTTGAGCAAGGCCACTCTTTTAACGATATTTTCTTCGTGTTCCTTGTCTGAAAGGTTCGGATCTCTCATTTCAAGAAACATTTTACAGGGCAGTTCCGGACAATCCCCGCAGTTAATAAAAGCTTTCTCGTTAACGGAGCAATTGAATAAAGGGCATACATTTTGCGGCATCATTTCAACAGCCCAGAAGGTTGAGCCTTTGACATTGTAACACCCGGTGCATGTTTTATTGAAGAACTCACAATCTTCGCAAACAAGTCCGCAGGCGGATATTTTCATCGGTTTGGCTTTTGATTCAGATTATGGTAATTTTGTTATTTGAACGGCATTGAAAGATAATACAATAATATGAAATACATTAGTTTGGTAATCTTTGTTCTGTTGTTATCCTGTCAGGAGAAAGACAACCGCATCTGCTACGATTGTACTATAACATACGTGATTACCACAGATGTACCGGTAGATGGTTATCCGTCAGTGTCCACAGTTGATATTGAATTGTGTGATGCTACTCCGGAGCAGGTGGATGATTTTGAAGAGGCAAGTTCAGGAACTGAGACTGCAGTGGTCAATGGCATTCTGTATACGCAGAATTATACAACCAGATGTGTACTGCGACAGTAAAAATTGCCGGCAGTTTATATAAACTAAAATGAGTATCGGTTAAAATTAATAAAACATACTAAGTGCTTAAAATTCAACTCTATGAATTCATGTACTCACCCCCTTCCTTCACTTCGTTCAGGCTTTCCCCCTCTCTACTTCGTAAAGAGGGGGAAATATCTGATATGCAATTAAATACACTCCCCC
>Ga0334885_1001361_pt1 | contig 30499 bp, 29 predicted proteins | sample GraSluR1_MG_8_FD_207233 | JGI IMG/M metagenome (GOLD analysis project Ga0334885, IMG submission 207233) | Sludge microbial communities from methane-producing bioreactor in Wageningen University, Netherlands - Granular Sludge_31_05-R1 | ecosystem: Engineered > Bioreactor > Anaerobic >...
CCCCCACCGCGAGGGTTATGCCGCGTCAGCGACCCCCACCCGGACCGCTGACCAGCACAAACACCGCTCCGCCCACCCGGACGTCGGCATAAGCGAGACGTCGGCATAATTGGAGTTATGCCGACGTCGGCATAACAGCAAGGAACGCCGCCTGGAGCCGCAGATCACCATCGGCCTGTTGACCGACGCGCGCGGGTTCCCGCTGATGGTCGAAGCGTTCGAGGGCAATCGCGCCGAGACCACCACGATCATCCCGTCGATCCAGGCCTTCCAGGCCGCCCATCAGCTCCCCGAGGTGACCGTGGTCGCCGACGCGGGCATGCTGTCGGATGGGAACCTGCGCGCCCTGTCCGGGGCGGGGCTGCGGTTCATCGTGGGTCAGAAGATCCCCGACATTCCCTACGTCGTGCGCCACTGGATGGACACCCACCCCGGTGAGCAGCCGCCTGACGGGCTGATCCTGACCCAGCCGTGGGCACGGGGTCCGGCCGGCCAGCAGGTGAAGGAGACGATCTACTACCAGTACCGGGCTGATCGGGCCCGGCGCACGCTGCGCGGCATCGGTGAGCAGGTCGGCAAGGCCGAACGCGCGGTCGCGGGGAAGGCGCCGGTGAAGCGGAACCGGTTCATCACCCTCACCGGCGCGCAGAAGTCGGTGAACCGGGAACTGGAGGCCAAGGCCCGCACCCTGGCGGGCTGGAAGGGCTACATCACGAACCTGGCCAACCCGACCCCGGAGTACGTGATCGGGGCCTACCACCAGCTGTGGCAGGTCGAGAAGTCCTTCCGGATGTCCAAGTCGGACCTGAAGGCCCGGCCGGTCTACCACCACCTGAAGGACTCGATCGACGCCCACCTCACCATCGTGTTCGCGGCCCTCGCCGTCGCCCGCTGGCTCGAGAGCACCACCGGCGTCAGCATCAAGGCCCTCGTCAAGACGCTGCGTCGCCACCGCACCATCGACATCCAAGCCGGCGACACCATCGTCACCGCCGAGGACCCCCTGCCCGACGACGCCCAAGCCTGGCTCGACGCGATCCACCAAGCCCGCAGGCGACACTAAATGAGCCAAGTCGGGCCATCCTGATCGCCGGCCTCACCGGGCTACTCAAGAAGAACTGAGAAGCACACCCTGTTGGACGTCCGAGCAAGCGGCCAAGCGGCCCTCATCCCCTTGGGCGCCCATCGGATGTGCTCGACTCTGCCGAAGGGCGTGTGGTTACTCAACTGCCCAGAGTCGGATAGCCGTCGGGCGCGGCGAACGGGACGTCGTCGACCTTGCAGCAGGTGGCCCGGATACCTGCACAGAATGTGCGGGCGGCCTCGACGTCGCCGTGGTCCTAGCGCGGCGGTCGGATCCAGATGGCGTAACCTGCACGTTCGGAAGGTCACGCTGTGCAACGCATGAGACAAAGCCAAGCGCAAACGCCACGAGTTCCTAGCGGGGGGATGCAAAACCCATGTTCGAGCCGCCGAGATTCGGGCTGTCCTCGAACGAACCCGTGCCTGGGCGAGTCTTCTGGACGCTTGGTGACGGCCCAACGCAGGAGGACTTGCGGGTCTCGCGTCGATGGTTGGAAGCGGAACTGAAGGCGCAGGTTCTCCTATCTGACGAGATCCTAGCCTCAGCTTCGTACTTCTACGAGTCACGGTTGACGCAGGACTTGGTTATGGGTCCAGCGCGCGGACTCGTTCGAGATGGTGAGCTTCGCTTGTTCGTCGGCAGCGATCTCCAGAACTTCGAACACCACGCGAGCGAAAAAGCAAAGAAGAGTCCGCTAGAAATGTTGGAGTATGGCCAACCTGCAATGCTGGCCAGACTATCGCGCCAGCTGGACCGACTCACCGAACCGATGTTTCGCCGCGCGGTTGATATCAGCGGGGCGATTATCGAGCTGTGGCTCGCAGACCTGGTCGACAACCGACCCGGCACGCTTGGCGGAATCGCGTGCGAGATTGACGGAGTTGCTGAAGGTACAACTGCGACATTGCTCGCCCAGATCGCGGCTGAACGAAAGGGAGACTTCGTCTGGCCGTTTGTGCTTCCGAGATTGCAGGGCAGTGGATTCCCAAGACATCGCTTGGGTGAAGTGAAGCATCGATTGAACCAGCTGTACGCACGAGCGAGCGCGGAGGCTGTGGATGCCTTCATCGACCTAGCGGACCCCGTTTCAAGTGACTCGAAAGTGACGCATGCGAGCGCACAAGATCCGTTCCTGCTCCTGAAGACTTTACGTGCGCTAGGACTACTCACAGATTTCTTGAACCTCAGTGTCGATCAAGTAAGAGACCTAAAGCGAACTCAGGGCTGGACCGCTTTCCGACCGCTGTACGTAGCTCTCGTAGAAGCAGCGGTCAGTCTGAGCGGGGATGTGACCATTGCATTGCCACTGCTACAGCATGCCCACAACTCGGGACTCACGCGTGATGAGTTCACCACCGCCTTGGCGCGCGTCCTACATGATGAACTTGACGGGTGGACCCTCGAGAGATGCGCAACAATGAGCGAGAAGTTTTTGACACTCACGGACGTATTTGGCGATAACCCAATTGCTCTACTCGAGCATAGCCTCAGAGAGGACCTACCAATAATGACCGGACGACGCGTTGCGAGCACGCCGCTTGCCTTCATTGTTCACGGGCATGACGCCGCTCTTCGGCTAGACCTGAAGAACTACATACAGAACACGCTCGGCTGGCAGGAGCCAGTCGTCCTTGCAGAGAAGCGCAGCGGTGGCCGCACGATAATCGAGAAGTTCGAGGAGAACGCGGAGAAGGCCGACTACGCCTTTATCCTTCTCTCCCCCGACGACCTCACGAAAGACTCAGAAGCACGTGCTCGGCAGAACGTGATCTTTGAACTTGGCTTCTTCGTAGGATACTTCGGTCGAAAGAGCGGACAGGTGTTGGTGCTGCGGAAAGGTGATGTCCGACTCCCAGGCGACTTAGATGGAGTCATCTACATCGATGTCTCAGCGGGCATCGCGGCGGCCGGCGAAGAAATCCGACGAGAACTGAACGTCTCGTGACGAACCGGTGATGCGAAGACTGCGCCTCCGAGGCCATGGGTCGCGACGACGGGTGGCACGACGGGAAACATAATGTGGTCTGCATGAGTCATAATGCGTGGTCTGCATGAGTACCGTTACGCCTCACGGACGGGAACTTGGAGCCCAGCCTCCGCCTTGGTGCCCACTCGTGTAACAGCCCCCGAGCATGCCGGCCGCAGGTTCCCCGCTCGGCCCGGGGCCGGACACATCCGACTCTGGCACTGTGCGCGAGGGTTGCCTTGCGGCTGGGCTTTCGCGCACCCGCCTTCAATTGTCTCCGGGCGCGCGATCTTGGCCGCCGCCCGAAATCCGGGCGGCGCCTCCGGCGCCCCCCCGATCGGTGCAGATGAGCGCTCGCTGACGCGGCGCGTCCGCCACTTCACTCCGTGCCGCGAACAGCCACCAACTGGTCGCGGTCGCTCTCACGCGTACGCTTCCGTCTCGTGCGCAGCAAGTCCCGGACGGGTGGACTCACCCGAGACCGTCGGCGCTGTGCGCCATAGTGCTGTCATGGCGACGACGACTTGCGGTTGGTGCAACCGCGACGTACACATGACCCAGCTTTCGCGACACCCCTCTGTGCAGAACGACATGTTCACTGGGTATGTCAGTGACGCTGCCTACAAGTGCGACAACTGTGGCCGGTTCAGCGTAGTCACGTGGCGAACTACTTACGACCCATCGGGCAGTTATCGTTCGGGCGAGCCGGAGGACTACGACCGCAGCGTCCAGTGGAACCCGCCTGCCACCAACCAACCTGGGTATCCCGACGTGCCGTCGCACATCGCTTCCGCCGCTCGCGAGGCATGGCTGTGCTTTGCACACAACGCCTACATCGCCACGTGCAGCGTGGCGCGTTCCGTGATCGAATCGTCAGCGAAAGCCCACGGCGTCACCGTGTACGGAATCCATGCCAAGATCACCGAACTCTCAGACAAGCACCTCATTTGGGGGACCCTTGTTGACTCAGCCCACATAGTGCGGCAGTTCGGGAACGACGCCGCTCACGGGGACCTCGCCGAGCCCGCCACGAACGACGAGGCTTCCGACGTCCTCACCATCATGGACGAACTGCTACACCAGTTGTTCACTACGCCGGCGCGCGCCGCGAAGCTCAAGGCCGCCAGGGCCGCGCGAAAGGACTGAAAGTCACGCCATCCTGAGCTACCCGAACTGTGTGTCGCGAGGGGTAAGCCTTCTGGCCTGGCCTGGCCTTCGCACGCGCGCTCTTGCCGCTCGCAGTCTGATAACGCTACGCCAACCGGCTGGTGGAAGGCACCCCAGTCTCGCGTGGGCGTGTCGGCAGTGATCGTCAGATCAGACGGGGCACAGGTGATCAGGCGGATAGGATGAACCTCGTGAGCCCCCCACCACCACCTGCAGATGCTCGGTGCTGGTGGTGTGGCCGCGCAGCGGATTCGCGGGAACATCGCTTCAAGGCGTCCCAGCTCCGAAACATGCTCAAGGGGTGCGCAAGCCATCTGTGGCTCGACGCTTCTGATCGACCAGCTCGGATCAATGGCCCAGGGGCCAAGGCTATGCATTTCCCTAAAGTCTTGTGCAAGCAATGCAACAATGCCGAGAGCCAGCCCTTTGATCGGGCCTACGATCACTTCGTGCAGAAAGTCATTGACGACCCAGAATTCTTCAGAGTGCGAGCGAAGTTTAACATGCTTGACATATTCCCGGGGGACTCGTCGGCCACAAGGAACTTGGCTCGCTACTACATGAAGAACATCGGGTGCCGTGTCGCCGAGACTGGGTTCGAGGTCCCACAACAGGTGGTGGACTTCATGAACGGGGCCGACGGAATGTCGAACGGCGCCATAGTCCTTTATAAAGACTTCTCCGTGTTCGATCAGCTCAAGCGCGCGGGCACTGGGGGTCATTATCCGTATGCAAACCGAATGCATAACCCAAGGTCGCCTGACGATGGTGCCCTGCGCGCATTCATTGCGGAGATCCAGGACGGTCCGGTGGGTGCGATCTTCTGGTGGGATGCAATAACTCCGCTCGGTACCACGTTCTGCTCGCGGCAAATCACACATCTGCGTCATCGCCGTGAACTGCCTTATCACGAGCTCCATCAGCGGGAATGGGATCGGGCGGCAGCACTCCAGAGGGCATTAGACGAGAGCGGCGCTACCCCGACTGGCTAGCGGGCGACGAACTCACGCCTGATAATCGGGCTGGTACCCCAAGTCCTATCGCGACGAATTGTCTATCGGTGGCGTCACGTGATGGCAGCGGAGGCGGTGCACTCCCTTCCGCTATGCCGCGCTGAGTCGGTGGGAGTCTCCGCCGGACGTCAGTGGTCGACGGCAACGATGGTCAGCTAGTTGGAGCCTCATGGGCCATGCCAGAGTCGGACGGAGCGGTCACCCAGAAGCGGCGAAGCAAGCGGGCCACTCGGTCGCCGGCAGCGGGACCACCAAGCTCGTCCGGACGCAAGGGTGCAGGGACGGTGGTGGCGATCATCTGCGAGGGTCAGGTGCGCGGCGTCAGGGCTTCCCTATCGGCCTGAGTTCTGGGGACGCTGACGGCTCGCTGGTCGTCCGGGGTACGGCGTCCGAGGACGTTGATCCGGAAGCGATTGTCGGGGCTGGGTGTGGGGCGGGCGATCTGACGGAGCCGGTATCCGGGGTCCTTTGTGAACCTCAGCGTGTGGAGCAGGAGGGCGGCGTCGAGGGTGAGGAGTCCTTCGGCCATGCCCCGGCCTGCGCACGTGTGAGTGCCGACCCCGAAGGGTACGTAGGCGCCGGGGGTGCGGTGTTCGCCGCGTTCACGGGAGAACCGGTCGGGGTCGAAGCGGTCGGGGTCGGCAAAGAGGTCGCCGAGGCTGTGGGTGACGGTGGTGGCGATGATGACGTGGGTGCCGGCGGGCAGGTGGTAACCGGCGAACTCGACGTCGGTGACCAGGTGCCGCTCGAGTGCAGGGGCGATGGGATGCACCCGGAGCACTTCGAACAGGAACCGCACCAGGCCGGGCATCCGCTCGAGTGCTTCGGCGGTAATCCCGCCGGCGAGGGCAGCGTCGACCTCCGCGACGAGGTCGGGAACCAGCTCGGGACGCTGCACGAGTTCCCAGATCGCGAACGCGAGCGTGTTGGCGGCGGTGTCCATGCCGGCGATGAACGCGCCCAGCGCGGCGACGCTGACGTCGGTGGGCCCCCACCGGCCGGGGTCGAGGGCGGCGGCGGCGAGGACGTCGTCGATCAGGTCGGGGACGTCGCCGGGGCCGGTGCGGCGGCGCTCGTCGACGAGTGCGTCCACCATGGCCCAGACCCGCCGCTGGGAGCGGGCCACCCGCGGGAATCGCATCAAGGCGGGTGGGCGTTGCCGGGTCACGTGGGCCATCAGGGTGAGCTGGACGTAACGGACCAGGTCATCCAGCAGGGGGCGCGCGCTGCCGCTGACCGCGACTCGAGCCACCTGCTCGGTCACCAGCCGCTTGCACCAGGGCGCTACCGCGAGCCAGCCCGGGCTCACGGCGTCCAGATCCTCGTGGGCGGCCGCCGCTGAGCGGTCGATCGTGGCGTTGAAGTGGGCCCGGGTATACGCCCGGGCTTCGACGCGGCGCATCGCGGTGTGTTCCTCACCATCCACGCTGATCATCGAGCTTGCCACGCCGAAATGCCGGTCGAGACGCCCCCAGGCCAGGTGTGATCCGAAGCTCTTCCGGCCGGACCCCGAGGCGTACCGGTTGGCCTCCGGGCCAGCGAGCACCACCAGGCGCTGCCCGAGGACACGGATCTCGAACACCGGTCCGTGCTCGATGTAGGCGCGGGTGAAGAAGGCACGCATCCGGGTGGTGTTGAGGTCGTACAGGCTGCCCAGCAACGGTGCGGATCCGACGACGGGGATCGTGTTCGTCATCCCAAGAGTGTCGACCCTCCCGTGCCGGGCGACAATCCGTTGGGCCGCGGCAGAGCGCACCACTCGGCAACGGACGGCGGCTGTCGGCCCGCCCACCGCCGTATGGAACACCTCGAACGAAAAGCCCCGGGCAGGGAGTGTCGCATGCCAGACAGCCTCTCGGGGTGAACGGGCAACACGGCGAACACCTCAGCCACATCCAAGACTGCGCGCGCGGACGCTGGTGCTGAGAGTCGGATTCGCAGATTCCCATGGCGGGCGTCGACGCCGTGGGGCGTGAGTTCGCCCACATGCCGAGAAGCGTACGTCCGGCCCCCGCCCATGAGCTGAACTAGACCCCCGCCGCCAATCCCCGTGTGATATCATCCCTTAAGCCTCGTGAGTTGCCTTGCCGCAGTCACGAAGCGCCATTTCGGCACTATTGGGGGGACAATAGGATGACAACGCAAGTCAATGCCATGGGCCGTACCGACTCCTATGCCCTTCGTACCTCCACCCCCCATAGCACTCCAACAAAGTTGCGTCCTGGAGCCTACAACCTACAAAGCCGGCTGCCCGGCGGGCAGTCGCTTCTCGTTAACTGCATTACCCGGGCTATCGATTTAGTCCCGACATCGCTCGCAGAGTATCTGACGGAAGTCGGAGAGATTCCAGAAGATTTCGTCGATCCACCACAGGCGCTTCTCGACTATCTCGCCCTTCGGGGCTATGTCACGAACTTGTCGCCCGAAGAGGAGCGAACCGCGGTTCGTGACCTCGCCACTCGTATAGACGCCGCTCGCGCTCAAGAGCGAGCCACCCCCACTTTCACCTTCGTCCTAACCTATGGATGCAACCTCGCATGCACCTACTGCTTCCAGTCAGGTATTGAAGGTCGCGCGCGACCGTCGATCATGTCGCCAGATCTAGTCGTCCGCTACTTCCGGTACATAGACACCTTCCCGCATAACCAATCGAAGCAAAATATCGAACTCTTCGGTGGTGAACCTCTTATGAAGAGCACGAGGAAGACGGTGGAAACGATTGTCAAGTTGGGCGTCGATCGGGGCTACACCTTCACCGCCACAACTAACGGTGTTCAGCTTGATCACTTTCGCGATCTACTCTCTCCCACCAAGATCGCCCGCCTACTGGTCACGCTCGACGGTCCACGGGAGATCCACGACGCGCGCAGGATTAACACATCAGGCCACGGAACCTTCGCGAGGATTGTATCGAACATAAAGGCCGCCACAGACGAGGGTGTCATGGTTAGCATCCGCACCAACGTCGATCGCGATAACCTTGCACATCTCCCCGCGTTCATAGACTCCTTGGACGAAGTCGGACTCCTCGGACGGAGAAACGTCACGGTATTCGCAGCGCCAGTCAAGCCAAGCTTGGGGAGCCTAGCTACCTCTGAACTCCTCAGCCACTCCGAACTCATAGAATTCCTCTCTCGCGATAGACGTCTACTCGCACTCCGGGATGAGAAGAACCAGGGCTCAGTCAACTCCTGGGACTTCTCTTGGGGCGAGCAATCTAGATACTGCGGTGCCGTTTCCAGCTCCCTACTTCTTGATCCCGAAGGGCTCGTATTCACCTGCAACGAGGTGGTAGGGCAACCAGAACACGCGGTTGGTCAATTCAGGGACGATACGGTCGAGTTCTTTGCGGACAAGTACTCACGCTGGCGCAAGCGTTCCGTGGTGGCCCTTGAACAGTGCCTAGGCTGCCAAGTCGCGCTGGTATGCGCCGGGGGCTGCGCCATCCGCGGTTGGCATGAGGGCTCTGCAGGCGCTGTCGATTGCGGAGGCTTCAAAGAGGCCTTTCTGTCCAGCCTGCGACGCCAGTTCCTCACCCAGAACCCTCAGCAAGAGGAGCCCGATGGCCCTCCAACTTCCCTCTGACTTTGTGTTGGGACAGCTCCGCCCCGATGGTAGAGCCGTCGCTTTCGCGAATGGGCATTCCTACTTGGTTGAGGAGCCCACGCTCTCACTCTTGAGGACTGTTGAGTCCAAGGGGAGCGTAGATCTTGGAACCCTTGCGGAGGTTCTCGGAATCGCAGAAGAGGGCGGACGGCGGTCCGAACTTCAGGCTTTTATTGACGACGTCTTGCTGAAGGAGGGGCTCTTGATTGACACTGAGGCTCCATCCAAGGGTGCGGCGTCCTTTGTCGACCCTCTCGCACTCGGCGTTAAGGTTCGTCTATTGGATGAAGTTCGAATGATGCGACTCGCTCAGCTCATCGCTCCTATTGCGTCTCAGAGGAGTGTCCTGGTTCTTTTTGTTGTTGCTCTCACAGCTTCAGTTCTTGCCGTTTTCGAGGCGTGGCAGGCGGGGCTCCTCACAGACGGGTTGCGAATACTCGGAGCCGTAGCAGTGGTTGCTCCTGGAATCACTCTTCTGGCTCTCCTGTCTTTGGTCATTCATGAGATTGGTCACGCTGCAGCCGCGTTTCATGAAGGTGGTCGTGTCGACGGGGCTGGCGTTGGTATCTACTTCGGGTCGATGGTAGCTTATGTTGGATTGGACTCGGTGCATCGCCTTCGGCGACGAAGCCGTCTTTCTGTAGACTGTGCGGGCATCGCCTTCCAGGGGCTTTGCCTCGTTCCTGTCGTTGTGGCGGCCACTATCTGGCCCTCGGACTATTTGATGGTCATTGCGTTCAGTCTCTCCACCTCGATCCTTGCCAACCTCAGTCCTCTAACGCGACTCGACGGCTACTGGATCATCTGTGATCTTTTCGAAGCTCAGCAACTTCACGCTAAGGCGCTGTTGTTTGTTCGGCCAAAGCGCGGTTGGCGGACGCTGCCCACTTCCGAGCGATGGGCGGCATTGACGCTGATCGGTTCGTTCTTGATGTACATCGCCACGGGCGCCATTCTGGTGGCACTAATCGGGTTCCTAATTCCCATGAGCTTCCCCCGATTCGTGCAGAATGAGGTGGCTCAACTCTTCTCCGCGGTTTCATCAGGCGCCCTCGAAGCCGTGATAGGGTCGGCATGGCGCCTCCTCTTTGGCGCAGTCATGCCGGCCGTTGGCTGGGGATTCGCACTTATACAGACGGGGAAGTTGTTGTATCGGCGTATTCCCCTCACGCGTTCGATCGAAGGGCGAGGGGCGAGTCCACATGTCCAGCGCACTTAGACTTGCGTTCAAGCCAGTCGGACTTATCGCCGGGCTGCCTGCGAATCACGGTTCTCTGAAGACGAAGTTCCTCTCATCCGTCCACGGAGGAGCGCCAGTCCTTGAGGGCTTCGACGCAATGGGCGGCGATGTCATACCCTCATTTGAGCGTGATACGACCTATGATTTCGCCATTGCGGCCTTGCTCAGGCGCGCAGGTATCAGTGGTGAAGATTCTCTTCGCATTCTCACGGCTGGTTCCCTCTTGCGAGTAGGCGTGGGATTGTTGAGGGCGGGCCGTGCCAGGAAGGGCTGCCTTGGGGTGTCGGAGGCTGCTTGCCGACTAGCTTTGGATCTGTTCGGGTCCAGGATCGATCCGACTTCGGAGTGGGAGCAACTCGTCGCCCTGCTGAAGTTTCTCGCGAGTCAGACAGTTGATCCTGAGCCGTGGACGTGCGAACACTGGCAATTGAGTGTCACGGCCAGCCCTGAGCGACTTATCCCGATGCTCTCTCTGGTGGGTGGGGGTCACAATGTGAACGCATCCTTTGCAGAGCGCGAAGTAATTCAGGCCTTGGCGAATGGATATTTGGCCCGAAACGAGCTCATGCGTTGGGAGCGGGGCATTTTGGAGGGGAGGCCGACCCGACTGCGCGGCGCTGTTGCTGAGGAGTTCCGGGGAGAAACGCCGAGTCTGAATCAGGTGGGCGTGCGAATCGTCGAGTCTGGCGACTGGGTTGCGCTGGTGGATGATCTGGATAGGTCTGTGGTTGATTTGCAGATCGTGCGAGCCGGGACGCATATCTGGCTGTTGAAGGCGATTCGACCCTCAATCTGCGCTGACTACGAGGCGGTAGCGAAGCGAGCCAGAGTTGTGAGGATGTCGATTACTGGTGACGTCTAAACAACCTGGTGGGTGATCAAGGCAAAGGTGTCTCTCGGCACGAAGTGCCGCTCGGGGCGCATTGCATGGCGGGGAGGCCAATTGTCGGGCGAGCATCCGTGGGGGTCAGATGTGACGAAATGTGCTTGATCGTCTCGGATCCGCAAATATCTGCGGGCTTTCCTTCTGTTGATGCACAAATCTGCGCGATCTGAACGTTTGCAGACCCGAGGATCATTTTGGCTACCGGAGACGAGGCGCCTGAAAGCTCAGCGGCTATATCGCTGGTTGACTTTCCCTCCATTTGTGAGCTTGCATCGAAAAGTGTGCCAATTCGGTAGCCGGTGCCCCAAGAGACCCAAGGTATTGAACCATCTGGATCGAGTCGATCCATGAGTTCTCTGTCGTCGCTCGTCAGGGCGTCGAGCGGTCGCTTTGCCGCATCTTCCAACTCCACGGCTTCGAACGTGACGTGGTCGCTGGTGAATGTTGCGTTCCTGAAACTGACGGTGGGAAGTGACTGCCAAGGCATCGAGCCGGGAATGTCAATGCTGTGCAAGCCAGCGAAGGTGCCAAACTGGCTCAGTGCGATCACCAGCGACCACCGTTCCATCGCGCAGTAGTGGCAGTATTCAGCCCCCACATACAAGACACGAGGCTTCTTCGCTTGGCGGAGGGGGTCCTCACCGAGGACGTGCGACGCGGCTGTGACGGCATCGATATTGAGAGCGCCCAGCGCGACTCCGTCTCGCAGTGATATGTCGACGACGGGTGCGCTAATGGCGCGATCCCCGGTGTCAAGCGGAGCATTGCACCCGGCCATCAAGACGGATGCTGCGATGGCGAGCATGATCCGTCTAGCTGATATTTCCATGAGATTCACGAGCTGGTAGTGATGGTTTCGGGGAGGCGCTTTCGACCCCTCCCCGAAACCGGACTCTACTACTTGCAGCTCCCGTAGAACAAGGTGCTGCAGCAGTCCTTGCCACAGGTTCCCATTTCAAGTCGGGACTCGAGGCGCTCCACCGACTTCACCGAGAACTGCTTGACGTCATTGAGCGGAACGATCTTGATCTTGTCCATGGTATCGGACTCCTTCTCTTGCGACAGAGGTCCAGCGAGTCTGTCCCCCCATTGGATGCTAGCGGGTCGACGGTTGCTTCGCTCGGTGTCTCGCTAGAGTCGGACCGCGTCGATGCCCACCATGAGGCCAGCATTGGGAAATGGGGGCGGATGCGACCTTTGACCCACGGTCGCGTGAGCAGAATCGTTGAATCCTGAATTGTGCGGTGACGTGCGCAGGCGATAGCCTAGCCTCGATCTTTCATATGGCCGGGTTGGGTCGTTGTGACGGCTTGAGGATCACCGTCGTGGTGTGATTCTGCCGGGTGGGTGTGACAGTTTCCCGGATGCGGTTCCGGTGGGCGGGGATTCCAGGGTCCCGGTGGGTGTTTCATCTTGTCGGGGCAGGTTTGAGGGCTGGCGTGTCAGGTGCTGTCCAGGATGGTGAGGGCGGTCAGCGCGCCGACGAGGAGGCCCACCCACGGGTGGTGGCCGGCGTAGCGGAGCCGGACCTGTCGGCTGCCCCGGACCAGGGCGGCGGGGATCGTGAAGAGCCGGTAGCGGAGCCGTTTCGGTTCCCAGCGGCGGGCTGGCTGATCGTGGAGGGCGAGGAGTTGCATCCACGCGGTGAGCTCGCAGGCGAGGGCGACGATGGCGCACCAGATCTGGTTTTGGGCGAACGAGTACAGGGGCAGGTTCGTCAGCCCGGTGTCCTTGGCGAGCCGGATCCGGTCCTCACACCTGGCCCGCCTGCGGTGACGGAGTTCGAGGTCGGCCAGTTGGCCGCGGGTGGTGTTGGTGGCGAACGCGGTGATGCGGTGGCCGTCGACATCGGTGATGGTCAACTGGGCGCCAGGGTGCGGTCGTTCTTTGCGGATGATGACCCGCATCCCGGCAGGCCAGCCCTTCAGGTCGAGCAGGCCGGTGAGTTCGGCGACCCAGGCCCCCTCACGAGGCTGGCGGTCGGCGTCGTGGGCAGCGGTCCACACTCGGTCGGGGATCTTCTCGATCAGGGTGGCGGCGTCGGTGGGGAGGGTGAACCCGACCGAGTACTGCACCCGTTGGCCGGTGAGCCAGTTGAGCAGGTCGTGGCTGTAGCCGGCACCATCCACCCTGACCAACACGCGTTTCCCGGGCCTGTGGTTGGGCAGTCCCGGCAGTTGTCGGAACGCTTGCCGGAGGACGGTGATGTGGTCGGTGGCCTTGTTGGAGCCGGCGTTGCCGGGTCGGAGCAGGATCGCCAACGGTTCCCCGGTGCCCTCTTGGCCGTGGTCGACGAACGCGCACAAAGGGTGGAACCCGTACCCCTTCTTGAACGTCGGTTTCGCGTGTTCCTTGTCCGAGTGCGCTGTCACCAAGGTGGCGTCGACGTCGACGACCAGCGGCTGCTCCACGCTGGCGGCGTGGTGGGGGGCTTGCTCACCGGCCAGCAACCAGGCGCGGGCCCGGGCTTCAGCGCGGGCGTCGTTGATGGCTTTCAACGCGGTCGGTGCGTCGGGCGGCGAGCAGGCTGATCAGCCGGGAGATGGTCGGGTCCGAGGCCACCTTCCCGTACACGTCCGGCTCGCTGCGGACCAGGGCGACGTCGGCGAGGCAGTCGCCTCCCAGGGCGAGAGTGATGGCCAGGTCGGACAGGATCTTGCCCGGGTCGTGGGTCGCGAACGGTTTGCGCCACGGCGCCAACGCCGTCGACAACCCGTGGGTGAGGCCGGTCACCACGGCCGTCTTCGTGAGCAGCATCCCGCCGGCCTGACCCACCACGCGGGTGGCTCCGGCGTCGTGGCGGGGTTGGGGATACGCGGCGGTACGCTTCACGTTGAAAGTGCTTCCTTCGCGTGGGTGATTGGGACTTCGACAATCACATTCTCCCAAGCCGGAAGCACTTTCGCTGTTCAAACCACCGAGTCAGACCCCACCCTCATGAAAGCGCGAGGTTAAGGCGGCGAATGACATGCGGATTCGTCTGGCTCAACCGCGACAGTTGGCCGACCATCTGAATCCAAGTCCCGATCCACGCGGCAGCGAAGGCGAATAGGGCAGGACAGAACCCCTGCTCGCGGACAGCACTGACAGCGGCGACGTGGATTCTCCGCACTCGAAGCTCAACACGCGCATCTAATGCCGCGGTGTGCGAGGGTAGCCTGACGGCTGGGTGGTCACCCGAGCACGACCGCCCTCAATTGCCGCGACCCGGTGGCCTATTCGTCGGATACTCCCTCGGGTTCGGTGAGTTGCCGGAGCGCTTGGACGTGGCCGAGGTAGGCGGTGCGTCCTGCGGAGGTGAGCTGGATCCAGGTTCGTGGTCTGCCGAAGGGTTGTGGGCGTTTCTCGAGGGTGAGGTAGCCGGCGTCGGCGAGCAGTTTGAGTTGCTTGGACAGCAGTGATGTCGAGATCCCGAGGGCGTCTTCGAGGGCGCTGAACTCCAGGTCGGTAGCGGTCGCGAGGGCGGCGGTGATCCGGAGCCGGGTCGGGGCGTGGATCAGGTCGTCGAACCGGGGGGCGGGGGTTTCCCAGCTCATAGGAGGTCGTAGCGGTCGTAGTCCCCGGCGGCGAGGCGCCGGACGCGGTAGCGGTCCTCCCAGCGCAGCCAGGCGTAGCCGCCCACGGCCGCGATCAGCCCCACCCCGAGGGAGTACCAGGGTTGCCAGTCGGGTGGTGCTTCGACCTGGCCCAGGACGAACAGCACGGCGTACAGCAGGGCGAACCTGAGCGCGCGAGCCCCGATGGCGCGCTGGTCCAGCACCTGCCCTCGGCCGCGGGCCTGCCGGTGCAGGGCCACCGCGAACACGAGCGAGCCGACGACCAGGACGGCGATCGCGGCCACCCAGTGCCCGGCCGTCCCGAGGCCGACGGTGGCGCCCGCGGTGGTGCTCATGCCCAGATCGATCCAGGCGGGCCGCCGGGTGGCCTGCGCGGCGGCGGTGCGTGACGCGGTGATCTGCTCGAGGCTGGCCCGGGCCTGTTCAGGCGTGGGCTGCTCGTGGGCGTCCATGCGGCGCCTCCCTGCGAGTTGGTTGACGATGGATCAAGTATCTATCTTGGTTGTCGTTCCGTCAACCAACTTAGACGCCGCCACCCGCCGCGATCGCCAGGCCAGACGTACGGACATGCCGCATGGTGCGCGAGGGTGGCCTGTCGGCTTTGCGGTACCCGAGGCGCGCTCTATGCCGCGCCGGGTGCGTTCGACCGCCGATGTGCACAGGCGGCTGGTGGCACGCTCTCACCGTGGTTGCCGGTGTTGGAGGCAGGCTACTGGAACCCAGGTGGCCTGGTGGGTGAACTGGGCGCCGGCTGCCTGCCTTGTCGGCCCGGTCCTGCGCCTGCCGGATCAACCGGCCCCGGCACGGACTGTCCGACGGCTGTCTGTCGCTACCTGGATCGTGACGGTCGGGTTGCTGGTTGTCGCAGGCCTGTTCTGGGACCCGGCGATGAACGGGTACTCCGGGCCGTCGCGGTGGCTCACTCTGGTGGCGTCGGAGCCCGCGTACTGGGCTGTGGTAACAGCGATCTGCGTGGCGTTCGCTCCGGTCGCGGTCGGGGCCACGGTGGCGCAGGTAGGCCGGCTTCGGCGTGCCGCCGGGCCAGGTCGACGGGCCGTCCGCCTGCTTACGTGGTCGTCGATCGCGATGACGTGGGGCTTTGGAGGCACGGTTCGTTCTGAATGTCATTGTGTGGGCCCCTTGGGAAGTGCGGATGGTCGTGGACAGCGCCCATCTGATCCTCTCGTCAGCCGTGGTCCTGGTCGTCCTGGGGGTGGCGATCGCGGCGAACTGGCGCCGGGCGGGGTTCCTGGATGCGCTGCTGGCGGCCGGTGGGGATGCCGTAGCGATCGAGGCGGTCCTCGGCAGGTATGTCGCCGAACCGACGCTTCGGTTGCGGTTCTGCACCGAGGAGGGCTGGATGGATGCCGCGGGGCGTCCGGTGGCCCATGCGTCCCCGTCGGCGGGCCGGGTGTTCCGCCCGATCGTGGTCGAGCCGGCCGGTCCTGCGGTGGTGGCCGACCTGGACGCGGGGGTCGACTCCGAGAGTAGGGCGGTCGGGTCACTGCTGGACGCCGCGGGCGTGGTGCTCGCGCGGGCGCGGCTGTCGGTGCAGCAGGCGGCCCAGGCGGTCGAGTTGCGGGCGTCGCGGGCGCGGATCGTGGAGGCGGGCGTCCAGCAGCGCCGCCAGCTGGAGCGTGACCTGCACGACGGCGCCCAGCAGCATCTGCTGGCCGCCCAGGCGGCGCTGGCGCGAGCCGGGCTGGGCGGCGAGCCGGAGGCGGTAGCCGACGCGATCGCGTTCGCCCAGTCGCGTCTGACCACGACGATGGCCGAGCTGCGCGGGCTGGCGCGCGGGCAGCACCCGGCCCTGCTCTCCCAGGCGGGGCTGGCGTCCGCGCTGGGCTCGCTGGTGCAGCTGTCCGACCGCGTCCACGTGGACGCCGCTGGGCTGGACGGCCGCCGCTTCGCTCCGGTGGTCGAGGCGACGGCATGGTTCGTGGCGTCCGAGGGCGTGGTGAACGCCCTGAAGTGCACCGACGACGGGGCGGGCACCGTGACCGCCGATGTCGCCGGCGTCCTGCGGGTCGGCATCGCGGACGCCGGTGGCGGCGGTGCCGACTTCGCCCCGGCGGCGGGCTCGCCGGGCTGCGCGACCGGGTGCGGGGCGCCGGGGGCACCTTGGATCTCGACAGCCGCGCCGGTGTCGGCACCACCTTGACCGTGACCCTGCCCGCGACAGGCCCCGAGGAGGACCGGTGAGTGAACCGTTGACGGTCGCGCTCTGCGACGACTCCGGCATCTTCCGTCAGGGGGTGGCGATGCTGCTGGAAGCCTCCGGCATCGTCGTCACGGCCTCGACCGGGTCCGGCCCCGAACTCCAAGCCGTCCTGCGAAAGGGCCTCCCGGACGCGGTGCTGTTGGACATGCGGATGCCGCCGACCCACACTGACGAGGGCATCGCCGTGGCCGCCGAACTGCGCCGCGAGCACCCCGGCCTGGGGATCCTGGTGTTCTCCGGCGCCAGAACCACGCGGTTGCCCGTCACGGCGCAGCGCCGGTCATGGGAGACCAGAACCACCACCACCTTGAAGGCCTGCTGGCCGTTCCGCGCCGGAGTTGACGCCGAATCAGTGATCGGCTGCCCCCAATGGTTGGGTCCCCACCGGCGAAAGACCCGGCCCGGCTTGCGGAACGACCGATGAGAGCGAGATCCCAGTCGACGCCTTCGCCAACAAGGTGGGCGACCGGGCCAAGGAGGTGTATGGGCTGGCCCAGGTACTCGTGCTTGACCCCGCTGCCACGAGGGCATGCGCCGCCCAGGTCGGAGTACGGTTTCGCAGGGCCGGTGTGGACGATCCGGACGCACCAGCCGCATGTTCGCTTCGATGATCCAGACGACGCCCGCCGGCACCGCATCCTCAGGACGAGCACTCTGGGCACCCGCAAGGACTAAGGCCATCCAGCACCTCCTGGGGACGTGGCTCGCACCCAGGGCGCGACCCGAGCGGAGGACCCGTCCTGAGGGTGCGCCGACGCTTCGAGAGATTGGAGAACAGGCGCCTGGTCGAGTCAATCGCGGTGTCTGCCAACGGCGTCGCCAAGATCACCGAGCAGGAACTCCGCGACATCTTCGCGAGGGCTTCGCGGCCTGATCTGATGTGGACAGGCGCGCCGTGGAGGCGCTGCAGCGCCGGGTCGATGAACTCCAGGAGTCCGTGGAGCGAACCCAAGATCAGAACAGGGCCTCCAGGCAGATCGACGGCACCCAACTCGAAATAGAGGTGACGCGGCTCGATCTCGACGATCGCGACGGGCGGTCGCGTGGTTGCTGAGCCCCGGGTGTTGCCCTGAACTACTGCGCGCGCGCCCGCGCGGACGGTCAATGCGACGCGAACAGCCACGTCCACGCCCCGCGCAGACACGACCACTGGTACATCCGCGACGACGGGCACCACGTCCATGAGCATCCGCACTATCCCGACAGCCATCACCAGCACGGCCACAAACACCAGTAGGGGACCCCGCCCGGTTCAGGAGGTCGGGCGCGTCGGGTCGGACTCCGCCCGCTCACGTCGCGCCAGCACCGCGAACGGCAGGCACCGCCACCGCTTGGATTGCCGCGGAGACCACATAGGACGCCGGATAGCCCGACAGGTCGGCGACGCGGCCCAGCGCGGGCTGGGTCACCACGCCGCCGGCCGAGCCCATCAGCGAGTCGAACGACAACACGGTGGCCCGCTGCGCCGACGGAATGAGACCGTTCAGGAAGGCCTGCCGCACCGGGGTCGCGATCGCCGAAACGAGCGACCAGACCGCGACCAGGATCAACGCCGCCGCGAGCGAATCGACCAGCCCGAGGCCCAGCAGGACCAGCGCGCCCACCGCGAACGCCACGATCAGGACGCTGGTCCGGCGGTGGAACAGCCGCGGCGTCCAGCGGGCGAGCAGGCCGCCCGTGATCTGTGCGGCGGCGACGAGGGCGGCGGCGAGGCCGGCGACGCTGTAGGCGTCCGGGCGTCCGTAGAGCTGAAGGAGGAACGGCTGCAGGGCGTAGAAGACGTAGATGCCGGTGCCCGCGGTGAACGCGCCGGCGATCATGAGCCAGCGCACCGGCGGGGTGCGCAGGCCGCCTTCGACCGCCCCGGTGAGGACGGTCCGCACGGCGCCCAGCGGACGGGTGCCGGCGTCCGGGCGGACCTGGTGGCCGACACCCAGGAGGAGTTCGCCGAGATCGGCCTCGCGTCAGGCGAGGTGCGCGGCCTTCTGGTTCTCTCGGGACGCGCGGGCATCGACGAAACGGTGGGCGGCGTCCGCATCGTCGGTGAGCGTGACGCCCTGCGGGCGATCGCGGCCTTCGGTAGCCGGCTGACGTCCAGCCAGGTCGAGGCTGTGCTCGCGAGAGCCATGGTGTTCTTCACGCCCGCCAGCGCACCCGCGCCCGTGACGGCCACCGTGCCCGAGCCGGTGATTCCGTCCGGCCCGCGCGAGGTCGACCAGGACGCCCTGCTCAGCATCGAAGAGGTGGACGCCGCCCTGCTGGAGGGGGTACTCGCCCAGCCGATCGAGGAGTGGATGTCGTTCCTGCACCCGCGACAAGCCAAGTTGGTGCGCCGGTCGTTCGCGGGGCCGTCCCGGATCCGTGGGCCGGCCGGAACCGGCAAGACTGTCGTGGGTCTGCATCGCGCCGCACACCTGGCGCGGACGCGGCCCGGTCGCGTGCTCGTGACGACCCTCGTCCAGACGCTTCCCGTCGTGCTGTCCGAGTTGCTGCGCCGCTTCGCGCCGGACGTCGCCGCGCGGGTCGACTTCGTCGGCGTCCACGCGTTCGCGCGTGGGGTGCCCCAGGAGCGTGGCGTGACGTTTCGTCTCGACCCGACCCAGAGCGACGCGGCGTTCGCGCAAGCGTGGCTGCGCGTCGGCGTCCCCTCTGGCCTGGCGTTGGGGCGGCAGGACCAGCGCTACTGGGCCGACGAGATTCAGTACGTGCTCAAGGGACGCGGCATCACGTCGTCGTTCGAGGAGTACGCCGAACTGCCGCGGCAGGGTCGGCGTCACCCGCTCAGCGGGTCCGGGCGTCGGGACGTGTGGGCTCTGTACGAGGCCTACGACGCCGAACTGCGGAACCGAGGCGTCATCGACTACGCCGACCTGATCTTGCTCGCGGCCGCCGAACTGCGGCGCGAACCCCCGTCGGACGCCTACGCGGCGGTGATCGTCGACGAGGCCCAAGACTTGTCGTGCGCGATGGTCAGGATGCTGCACTCGCTCGTGGGGGACGCGCCCGACTGGCTCACGCTCATCGGCGACGGACAGCAGTCGATCTACCCGGGCGGCTACACGCTGGGCGAGGCGGGCCTCTCGGTGGCGGGTCGGGGGGCTGTGCTCGACATCAACTACCGCAACACGGCGCAAATCGTGTCGTTCGCGCAACGGTTGGTGGACGGCGACGAGTACGCCGACATCGAGGGTGTGGTCGCGCGGGGTGACGTGCCGTCCAGCGTCCCGCGCACTGGGGTCGAGCCGGTGGTGACCACGTTCACCGACACGCGGGCGCTGGAGCGGGCGATGGTCGAGCGGGTGCGGCGGGTGACCTGCGAGATCGGCACCGGCCTCGGCGACGTCGCGGTGCTCTGCCTCACCCGAAGAGCGGTGGACGCCGTCGCGCGGGCGCTGTCGGCTGCCGGCCTGCCGGTGCTGAGGCTGGAAGAGTATGACGGCGTCCCGAGCGAGGCCGTGAAGGTCGGCACCATCAAGCGGGCCAAGGGGTTGGAGTTCAAACAGGTGCTGATTCCCGATGTGTGGCGTTCGCACACCATGGTCGCGCGGCAGATGGACGACACCGAACGCGAACGATGGGAGTTGACCCGACGCGAGCTCTACGTCGCCATGACCCGCGCCCGCGACGGCCTGTGGGTGGCGTTGAGCTGACCTCGCCTGGACGGCGACCCATGGCCAGCGTGGCCGCTGGAGCGTCCGTGCAGGAAGCGTCTCGGCTGCCCGGCTTGGCCTTCAGTTCAGCAACACCCTCGACTTGCAGAGTTATCGAGCCGGTGGGGCGACGGATGGCATTCCTGCGGGGGCCTGGCTGAACCTGTCGCTGGTCGTCGTGGGCGTCGTGGTGATCCTGCTCGTGGCAGCGTCGCGGTCCCCGGCTTCCCGCGATCAGCACTGCTGTGGGTTGGCGGGGAGTCGCAGCAGCCGCCAGCCGATCCAGCCGAACCAGAAGGGCAGGAGGAGGCCGTAGAGCAGGTACGCGGGGCCGATCATTGCTCGGAGTGCCTCGGACGCCATGCCGAGAACTCCGATCACGGCCCCGACGACCGCCAGCGCCCTCCCGAACGTCGATCGGGCCATGATCAGGGACAACGTCAGGATCGCCGCGGCCGTCAGGACGCCGGCCCAGGGCATCGCGTTGGCGGTGGCAATGAGGGCATTCGCCGCGCTGACCAGACCGGCGCGCTCGGCGTCCGAGCCGGCCACCTGGTAGGCGTCGGCCAGCAGGATCAGCCCGCCGTGCAGGGACTGGGGGCTGCTGCCGACCGCGAGGGCGACGACCTCGGAAGCGGCCCCGAACAGGCCGCCGATCAGGGCCACCCCCTTGCGGACCCCTGCCAGGGCGACGGCGGCGGCGGCGAACACGACCAGTGCGGGAACGGCCAAACCGACGAAGCACACCAGCTGGACCAGGTACACCACCCGGTTGGCGGCGATGTACTCCAGCAGTGCGCGTCCCTCGGTCGGCGGCACCGGCGCGGAGAACACCAACGAGACCGGCACCAACACCATCACGACGTACACCCCCGCCGCGATGCCGCCGAGCCGATACAGGGGCTGCCACGAAAGATCCGGGAGTTCGGATGCCATGGAACGAACCTACCGCCACGGCCAGTTACTCGATCGTAGCGGGACGTGGGAACGCTCTTCGGGGGAGGCGTCGGCGGCTCGCCAATGAGTCTGGCGTCCGGGGGTGATGCGACGTCTCTCGCGGTGACAGCCTCCGGTGCATGCAATTCAGGCAGTGCGGCAATTCAGGATGTTGGGTTGTCGTTGGGTGCCCGAGCTCTTCGCCCGGCTCTCGACCGAGGCGTCCGCCCCGGAACACCCCGCCCACGACTACTTCCGTCAACGCTACGACCAGCTTCGCCAAGATCGCCGGAGCCATCCGCTCCGGCCACCTGCGTCCCGACCTCGTCCCCGAGGACGCCGCCCTTCGCCTCACGGCCCTCATGGACGGTCTGCAGACCCAGTGGCTCTTCGACCGCTCGATCGACATGGCCGCCAGCCTGCAGCACGTCGTCGACGACTGGCTGACGCCCTCGGGCCGGGTCGCCTACGAAACGGTCGCGGTCACGGCGTGAACGACGGGCGCCCACGGCCGTCAACGATGATCCGCGACCGGCAAGAGGGGCCACCTCGCCTCTCCTCCCGATCGTGCTAATCTAGTTTTATAATGACCAGTCAGTCTAAAAAGATCCTGGGACGCCGTCCGCGCGACACCGACGAAGCGCCGCTGCCGGATGATTCGCCGACCGGCGCCGCCGAGTCCAGCGCGGGGTCGAGCGACCAGGGGGCGTCCGGGGTTGCGGTCGTGGCGCGCAATCTGCACCTGACGGGCAAGCGCGGCCCGGTCTACGGGCCGATCGACCTCACCGTGCGGACCGGCGAGTTGCTGTTGGTGACCGGTCCCGCCGGTTCGGGCCGGACCGCGTTGCTGCTCACCCTGGCCGGGCGGCTACGGCCGTCGCCGGGCTCCGAGCTCACCGTGCTGGGCCACCGGCTGCCCCGGCGGGCGCGGGCGGTCCAGCATCGCTCGTCGGCGGTCGGGTTCGCCGGCCTGGACGATCTGGACGAGGAGGTCTCGGTCGCCGCCGCCGTCCGGGAGCGGGAGGCCTGGCTGGCGCCGTGGTACCGGATCGTCCGGCGTCCCGACGACGCGCATGTGGCGCTGGTGTGCGGCCGGGTCTTCGGGGACAGGCCCGTGCCGACCGCACGACAGGTGGTGCACAGCCTGGACGAGGCGTCCAACCTAATGCTCCGGATCTCCCTGGCGATGCTCGGCAACCCGAGCCTGCTCGTGATCGACGACCTCGACCAGCTCCGCGACTCCGGCAGTCGCGTCGAGGTCTGGGAGAGCCTGCGGCGGCTCTCGGCGCGGGACGGCGTCACGGTGCTGGTCGCGTCGTCGACGGCGCGGGAGATCGCCCAGCTCGGCTGGGAGACCCTGCCCCAACACGTCCGCCTCGTCCCCTGAACACCCCTGCCAACCACCGACCGAAACGACTCATCTGCGATGTTTGCCTGGACCTCCCACGGAACCGAACTGGCGCGTTTCCGGCGCCAACCCATCACCCGCGCGGCCGTTGCCGTCATGCTGCTCATCCCGCTGCTGTACGGCGCCATGTACGTCTGGGCGTTCTGGGATCCGACCACCCACATGAACGAACTCCCGGTCGCCCTCGTCAACCGGGACGTGCCCAACGCCGACGGTGACGGCACCGTTCAGCACTACGGGCAGGACGTGGTCGACGAGTTGGTCGATGGCGACGAGATCGGCTGGCACCAGGTGGACGCCGCCACCGCGGCCGCCGGCGTGAACGCCGGCACGTACTACTTCAGCGTCACCATCCCCGCGGACTTCTCGGCTCGAATCAACTCCCTGGGCGGCGACGACCCGAGCGCGGCGTCCATCAACGTCACCTACGACGACACGAACTCCTTCCTCGCCTCGACCCTCGGCAAGTCGGCCATGTTGCAGGTGCAGACGGCGGTCCGCGAGAAGGTCAGCCAGACGGCCGTCGACACCCTGCTGGTCGGGGTGGGGGACGCCCGCGACGGCTTCAACACGGCCTCCGACGGCGCGTTCACGTTGCGCGACGGCCTGACCGACGCGGGCAACGGCGCAGACCGGCTGAACGTCGGCGCCCAGCAACTGGCCGAGGGCGCGGCCAAGCTCGCCGGCGGGTCGAGCAGCCTGGCCGCCGGGGCCGCGGAGGCGGCGGCCGGCACCCAACCCCTCGCGGACGGCGTCGGCCAACTCGACAGCGGGGCCGCCCAGCTGGCGACCGGGCTCGACGCCCTGAACACCTCGATGCCGGCGCTGACCGGCGGGCTGACCCAGCTCCAGCAGGGCACGAAGACCGCCGGCGTCGGCGCCGACCAGCTTTCCGACGGCACGGCGACCTACCTCGCCGGCGTCCAGAAGGCCGGCAGCGGCGCCCAGTCGCTCGCCGCGGGCGCCGCCAACCTCACCGCCCTGCAGCAGGGGCTGGCCCAGGCCGCCGACGCGAGCACCGGAGCCCCGGCGCTCGCGGCAGGGGTGAAGACCATGACGTCCTCCCTCGGCGCGCTCGCCACCGGCGCCGGGCAGTACGCCACCGGGGCCACGGCGTTCGCCGCGGGGGCCGGCGAGGTCGCCGGCGGCGCCGAGAGCTGGCGCTCGCAGGTGTACGCCGCCACCGGCGGCGACGGCAGCAGCGGCACCGCCCAGACCAACCTGGTGACCGCGACGAAACAGCTCGCGGACGCCGCAGGGCAGCTCGCCGATGCGACCAGTTCCAGCTCCGACCTCGGCAAGGCCACCACCGGCCTGGCCGGCGGGGCTTCCGACCTCGCGTCCGGGCTGGGCGACATCGACTCCGAGTACCTCGCAGTCGCCCAGCAGGCCCTCGCCGACGGCGACTACGCGAAGGCCGCGACCTACCTCAGCCGCGCGCGCACCGGCGTCCAGAATGCCGAGGGCACCGCCACCGGGCTGGCCGGGTACGCCGCCGGCGTCAAAGACGGCCTGCTCGGCGACGACGGCGTCCACCACGGCGCGGCGACGCTCGCCGCCGGGGCCGGCTCCCTGAAGTCGGCCTGGAGCTCGATCAACGCCGCGGTCGGCCCGGACAGCCGGATCGGCCAGGGCGTCTCCGCCCTGGACGCCGGGCAGCGGACCCTCACCGACAGCGCCCAACAGCTCACGGCCGGCGCCGCGCAACTCGCCGATCCGGCCACCGCGGCGCAGGCCCAGCAGCTCACCACGGGCGCCGACAAGCTCGCCGACGCCCTCACCACGATGAGCGCCGGGGCGTCCAACACCGCGACCGGCATCCCGGCCCTGCAGGCCGGCGCCGCCCAACTGGCGGCCGGCTTCACCAGCACCGCCCCCGACTCCCCCGGCCTGGTGCTGGGCGCCCAGCAACTGCACACCGGCGCGAGCAGTCTCGCCGCCGGCCTCGATTCGCTCACCGCCGGCGCCGGCACCGCCGCGGACGGCGCCACTCAGGTGGCCGACGGCGTCGCCGCGCTGGACGCCGGGGCAGCCGGCCTGCACTCCGGCACACAGACGCTGAACGCCAAGGTGCCCGCCCTAGTCACCGGGGTGAAGCAGATCGACAGCGGAGCCCGACAGCTCGCCACGGGAACCCGGCAGGTGGCGGACGGTACGGCTGATCTCGCAGCCAACACCCCCGCCCTGGCGTCCGGCCTCACGGAGGCCCGGGACGGCGCCGCCACGCTCGGCGACAAGCTCGCCGACGGTGCCCAGCAGATCCCGCAGGACGACGGAACCGAACGAACCGCCCGCGCCGACGCGGTCTCCAGCCCGGTGACGGTCGACTCCGCCCACACGTGGGCGGCCGACTCCTGGGGCGAGGGCTTCGCGCCGTTCTTCATCTCGCTGGCCCTGTGGGTGGGCGCCCTGATCACGTGGCTGCTGCTGCGCCCGCTGCAGACCCGCGCGCTGATGACCTCGGTCAACGGCTTCCGGATGGCCTGGGGGTCGCTCAACTCCGCGCTGCTGCTCTCGGTCGGCCAGGTGTTGATCATGCTCAGCGTGATGCACTTCGCGATCGGGCTCAATCCGAAGAACGTGGCCGCGACCGTGCTGTTCACCCTCGTGACCGCGGCGGCGTTCTTCGCCCTGCAGCAGTTCTTCCAGGTGACCCTCGGCTCCGCCGTGGGCAAGGTGGTGATCATTGTGCTGCTGATGGTGCAACTGGCCTCGGCAGGCGGCACCTACCCCATTCAGACCACGCCGTCCTTCCTGCAGGCGATCAACCCGTACATGCCGATGACCTACGTGGTGAACGGCCTACGGGAGGCGATCACCGGAGGCATCGAGGCCCGGTTCTGGATCGCCCTCGCCGTCTTGATCGGTATCTTCGTCGTGTCGCTCGCGGGCACGTCGATCGCCGCGTCGCGCAAACGGATGTGGTCGATTTCCCGGCTGCACCCGGCACTGAGCATCTAGAGCGGAGAAGCCATGGCCGGTCACCCGGACCCCCCGGCGGCGACCGCCGGCCAGGTGGCCCGCCGGACGCGCACCCGGGGCCTGATCGTCGCCGCGGCCACCGCGCTGTTCGCCGCGAGGGGGGTGACCTCCACGTCGATCGACGACATCGCCGACCGGGCCGGCATCGCCAAGGGCAGCGTCTACTACAACTTCGGCTCCAAGGCCGGGCTCGTGGAAGCCGTGCTCAGCGAGCACACACACCTCCTCGACGAGATGCTCGAGGAGTCGACCCGAGGCCTCACCGGGGACGCCCGCCGGGCGGCGGTGGTCACCGTCCTGCTCCGCGCCGTCCAGGACCACTCGGACGCCGCCCGGGTCATGGTGGCCGAGATGTTCCGCACCGAGCGGTCGTGGCGGGAGAGCACCCAGCAGTGGCGCGCGATCATCCACCTCCGCCTGGTCGACGACTTCCTGGCCGAGCGTCCCGACGGCTCCCAGGCGCTGGCCTCGGCGCAGGCCGCGGCGATCACCGGCGCCGCCCTGACCGCCGGCCTCGACTGGCTGGCCTTCAGTCCCGATGAGCCCTTCGAACGCGTGCGAGACGCCGTGCTGGCGTCGCTCGGGCTGCCGGTTCGCGGGTAGGCCCGGACCCCTTCGTTCAGCCCGCTTCGAGGGCGTGCGCGGCGACAACCTCGGCGCAGGCCCGGGCGCTGTCCTTCGGCGTGCGGCGCTGGCTGTCGTAGTCGACGTGGACCAGCCCGAACCGCTTGCCGTACCCGTGGGCCCACTCGAAGTTGTCTAGCAGCGACCACGCGCAATAGCCGCGCACGTCGGCGCCAGCGTCCACGGCGTCCAGGACGGCGGCGAGGTGGGCCTTCAGGTACGCGATGCGGGCCGGGTCGTGAACGGCGCCGTCGGGTGCGACGACGTCCGACCAGGCCGAGATCCTGACCAGTCTGCCACCCGAGCACGACCGCCCTCAATTGCCGCTCCCCGGAAGTCAGACGGCCTTGAGGGGTTCGATCCGGTCGAGGGCGCTACCGAGATTGTCCTTCTCGATCTCGAGATCGAAGCGGGTCTGGAGGTTGAGCCAGAAGCGGTCGGTGGTGCCGAAGTAGCGAGCCAACCGGAGGGCGGTGTCGGCGGTGATGCGCCGCTTGCCGTGGACGATCTCGTTGATACGACGTGGGGGCACGCCGATCGCGACGGCGAGCCGGTTCTGGCTGACCTGCAGCGGCTCCAGGAACTCCTCCATCAGGACCTCGCCCGGATGGATCGGGGTAATGGTGGTTGTCATGGGTGGCACCTCCTCAGTGGTAGTCGACGATCTCGACGTCGGCCGGTCCGGCGTCGGTCCAGGTGAAGCAGATCCGCCATTGCTGGTTGATGCGGATGCTGTGCTGCCCGGCTCGGTCTCCGCGAAGTGCCTCAAGGCGGTTGCCGGGAGGCACTCGGAGGTCGTCGAGGATCTCGGCGGCGTCCAGCATCACCAGCTTCCGAAGGGCGACACGTTCGATCCTTGGGTCGATGGTCTTGACTCGTTGTCGTGACCAGAGCCGTTCGGTTGCCGGGTCCCGGAAGGATCTGATCACTCATCCACTATAACGCATGACGTCATACTCGCTCATGCCGCGCCGCGGACCATACCCTTCGGCTGCTCGGCTGCGACCTCATCTATGGTGCGGGCCGCGATGCCGCCTGTCGGGGTGCCAGCGACTTTGCGTCTGGGCTGGCCGGTCGGCCGCCTCGATCCGGGTCGACTTGGGTGAGCTGCAACACCGAGCTGCAACACTGATGTTGCAGCTGGAGTGTTACAGCTGGCCCAGGGACCAGGTTGCTCGAGGATCGCGCTTGGAGGTCCCCCGCCAGGTGACGATGCCTTCCTGCTCGAGCGCGGTCAGGGCACGAGTGGCCGTCATGCGGGTCACGCCCGCCAACTCCGCTAGCTGACCGGTCCCCAAGGGCTGGCCCGCGAGTCGCAGGGCGTCGAGAATCGCCAGAGCGCTCCCGGTAAGGCGGGACACCACCTCGGCCGGCAGCGCGTCGGAGGCGAGCAAGGTCAGCGTCACGGTGGCAGAAGACTGGGTGTAGATCGGGTCCACCAACCCACGCCGGCGCATCTCAGTGAAGATGCGCAGGATCCCCTCACCGAGTTCGCGGGTGATGCCCAAGTCCGCGCAGACCCTCGCGATCCGGGGGTTCCGTGCGGAACGCTTGATCTCCAGGGGCTTGTCGGGGTTCACGAGGCCCGGGAACCGCCCCGGCGACGTGATCTCGACCCGGTTCGGGAAGATCTCGAACCGGATGTGGTCTCCCATCATGCTGTAGGAACGGTGCACGACCGCGTTGACCAGCCCTTCGAGCCAGGCGTCCCTGGGAATCCGGGTTCGCGCCTCGAACAGGCCCGCGGGACCGAGTTGGCGCCACTTGGGCATCATCTGGTCGATCGTGTCGGACGCCACCATGATCTGGCGGGGCAGGGAGCCCTCCACCCGGACGTCCTCGCCGTCCTCCAGGCTCATCGACCTTCCCACGCCCCGTTCGTCTGCCCCGTACCTGAGGACGCGCACCAGGGCATTCGGGAACTCCCGTTGCGGACGGCCGTCGAAGAGCAGTTCAGCGGCCACAGTGAGACGTCCCCGGCGATCAACCAGGTCGCGTGCGGCGAGCATGCCCTCGATGGACGCAGCGCCAATGGCCCGGGCGTAGCTGGCGAGTTGGTCTTGGTCGAGGTCATCCACGCCGAGATCAACGGGAGTGGCCTCATAGTGTGCTGCCCCCCGGTCATAGACGAGTTCACGCTGCTGGGCGGCGGTGAGCTGCCGCGACTCGTCGCCCACCCGCAGGTAGCAACTGCCCTTCTGCGTGGTGTGCACCTGCTCCCCCGGCTCGATTCGAAACACCACCAAGGTGACGGGATCGCCGCCCGCGGAAGCCGCCAACACCTCCTGGACGCGCACCCGCACCGGCGGATGGGTGAAGTCCAGCGCCACCTGCCTGAGCTCATTGCGCCTATGGGGTGGGACATCCTCGACGAGCCCGTCGTGCAACCCCACGACAAGGACGCCGCCGTCGGCGTTGGCCATGGCCACCAACGGGATGGCCACGTCCCGCGGCGCCGTCCGGGCTGACTTCCTCTCGAACCACTGGTCTTCAGGCAGGCTCGCCAGTGCGGGCCCGACCTGGTCGGGAGGCAGGGACAGTGCGCGGTCCACGTCAGCTGAAGACACATCCCTACTGTAACATTTGGTCAGTAATATTCAGTGCTACGAATCGGGCGCCCTTCCGTGGGTGACGTGGGCCTTACCCACTCCACCGGTTGCCCATGACTCCCCGGCACCCGCCGAGTCGAGCTCGATCGATCATGGCTGGCGTGTACTGGCTTCGATCATGGCTGAGACGTTGTCGGCGACGGTGGTGAGGTAGTCCATTTCGGCGCGTTGGTAGCGCAGGGCCATCTTGGGGGAGGTGTGGCCGGCGATGGCTTGGACCGCCCGCAGGTTGCCCCCGGACAGCCGGTAGGCCCAGGTGAGGCCAGTCACGCGGGTGCCGTGGAACACGTAGCCACCGCGCCCGGTGAGCAGCTCCCGGATCCGTTGGGAGGCGTCGCTTTCCGGCTCACCGGTTTGTGCGAGGTGGGCGGCGGCGTCGGCTTCGAGCCGGTTGGCGACGTTCGTGCAGGCCTTCTTGAACGCCCGGAGCCAGTCGGCCGACCTCACCGGTCCCCCGTCCCTGGTCCGCCAGAACAGCAGCCCGGTCCGGCCGGGCTGGGTGTACTGCCGCAGGTGCACCTTGACGTCGTCGACCAGCGCGGCCGGGATGGGGAGGGTCCGGGACGCGACGCCCTTGCGGGCCGTCTTCAACGGCCCGATCTCGAGCCTGCCCTCGGCCTCCTTCACCGACTGGTGGACCTTGACGGTGGGAACGTCTGCGGTGAGGTCGAAGTCCCGCCGCTGGAGCGCTCGTACCTCACCTGAGCGCAGGCCCAGCACACCCCCCAGCAGGACACCCAACCGCCAGGGTGCGGGCATCTCGGCCGCGACGGCGTACAGCACGTCGATCGGCAACGGATCCATGTCCCGTTCCCGTGACGCCTGCGCTTGGGTGGCCGCCTTGACCTGCACCGGGTTCGCGTCGATGAGCTCGGCCTCGACGGCTGAGTTCATGATCGCCCGGAGCAGGTCGTAGGCCTGTCGGCACGACGACTCCCGCACGCCCACCGGCAGACCCTGCCACCACAACCGCACATCGGCCCGGGTCAACTCACTCACCCGGACCTCGCCCAAGCCCCGCTTCGCGACCGGCTTCCCCTTCGTCATCCCACGCCTCGTCAACGTCGCCGGCTCGGCCAGAATGTAGAATCTGAACAGTTGCCGGTACCGGTCCCGCGACGTCGCGGCGAGGTCGGCCCGCTCCAGGTAGCGTGAGCCGTAGACCGCGATCGTGGGCACCGCGTCGGCGGCCTCCCGCGCGGCCTGCCTGCGCCGGCGCTCCTCCTCGGCCGCGTGGAACCGCTCGATCGGTGGCGTCCAGTCGCCCCGGTCGATCAGCCGCCGTTCCCGGTCCAGCCACCCCCACGCGTCACCCTTGGCGTCGAACGTCTGCAACGCCGTGTAGCGGGTCCCCGGCTCGACCCCGCGGACACTGCCGATAATGTAGGAAGCCTGATAGCGCCCCGACGGCAGCCGGCGCACCTTCCCCCACGGCCGCCGACCCTCCGCCATCACCCACGTCCCCTCCGGGCCGAACCGGATGGAGGCCCCGCACCGATTGAAGCACGTTTCGTGCCCCGAGTGTGCCCCGAGTTTCGCCAGCCACGCCC
>Ga0334885_1001376_pt1 | contig 30274 bp, 24 predicted proteins | sample GraSluR1_MG_8_FD_207233 | JGI IMG/M metagenome (GOLD analysis project Ga0334885, IMG submission 207233) | Sludge microbial communities from methane-producing bioreactor in Wageningen University, Netherlands - Granular Sludge_31_05-R1 | ecosystem: Engineered > Bioreactor > Anaerobic >...
CTCGCGTTGCCACTAAGGCGTGGGTTCAGGGACTGTCCCCACCGTGTCCATCGCGTCGGCCGCAGACTGGGCGGAGGTCTGCACGTTGCCGCCGAGTAGTGTCCAGGCACCGATGGCAACCAAGGAAACCAGCACCAGCAGCAGGGCGTACTCCACGGTGGTCGGTCCGTCGTCGTCCATCCAAAGAGCTTTCAGCGACTTGAGCATTTCCCACTCCTCCTAGATATGTGTCACGTCATGAGGGCTGTGCCCCCGGGGGTCCGAACCCGGGGCAGCCGGGCCCCGAGCACTCATATGGTAGCCGATCCCGGGTCGCCCGGCCCCGATGGGGACCGGGTGGCTCTCTGTCTCGCCGCCCCGCGGGCCCGATAACGGAGCGTGGCGATGGCGAGAGCCGGGAGCCCAGTCGGCGACTACCCTGTCAAGAAACGCCGGGTGTGGAAGGTACCCTCCCGGCCTGTCGTGTGTCGCCGCAGGTGGGCGATGGGGGCCGGTTCCGGGGAGCCGGCCCGCGGGTGCCGTGGAGTGGAGTGCGTCGGTCGTGGCCTGCGACGGGCATTATCAGTTGCGACAGATGGAGCTTGATACGAAATGTGAACGTATCCAACTCTCGTGTTACCGGCATTCTCGCGTACTATACCCCGGTAGTCAACGAAAATATGCTATCCCAACACTATTTCTTTGCTTAATTCCCTCGGTAGTTGCTCAGTGATGTCTGTTCTGCATGAGATTGAACAGAGGTCCGCAGCGCCATGGCTCAGGACCTTCGCCATGCACACTCATGATTCGGAGGACGCGTGCGGCGGGGCATTTCCGTCTGCCCCCTCTCCCACGAGGGCTCCACACAGGCCGGCCGCGCCGTGGCGGCAAGCGGCGAGGCCTTGTCCGGGGCGCGCCACGAGGGCACCGGGCGTGGTTGCAGGGGCGGTCCCCAAGGCGCAACGGGCGACCCGATGTGGTTCTGGATCCCGTCCGGCGCCCTCGTCGGGGGAGCCGGGTCACGGCTGAGCGTCGGCCACCGGGATGTCTACTCTGCCGCTAGGGTGATCCTTCAACAGACTGCAGAGGGGCCGCTCCACCCGGGAACAGTGCACCAGGCGAGACAACACTACCAGGTCGCGATGCGGAGCCGCCGGTGCCGGTCGCGTCTGTGCGTGCTGATCCCGAGAAGCGCCTGTGTGCGGGTACTGGGGGGCTATCCCAGGGGTCCTGCGTGGTTGTGGGGACGGGGTCGGGGAAGGGAGGACGGCGAACGGCCGTGGCGCGGCGCGGCACGGCGTGGCACGGCCAACGGCGCCGCTGCCTGCGGGCCCCGCAGGCAGCAACCGGGAGAGGGGTGAACGGTAACGGCCGGCGGGTCCGGAGACCCGCCGGCGCGGTGGCTCTCAGTAGCCTGTGCCAACGGCCTGGGAAGAGCTCGCCGAGCGGCGATGGCGTTCTCGCCCCGGCCTCTTCTATGGTAGTGGGGCGTGGTCTCTTGGAGCCGAGCGGGAACAGCTCGGGCCGCCCTGCTAACCTCTGGCCTGCGGGATGCGGTGCTCCAGGATCTCCCGCAGCCCCTCCAGTTTCCGCTCCACCAGCTCCGGGCCGATCATGTACCCGTACGCTTCGCCATGCCAGCCCAGGCGGGGATCGGCCTTCAGAAGCGGAACGGCCCGCCCGGCGTTTTCCATCTCATCCCTGCAGATGGCCTCTATACGGTCCAGCAGGGCCGTCTTCTCGGCCGGGTCGGTCGCGGCGTAGAACTCATCGCGGCGGAGGAGGAAGTCCACCACATTGGCCGCGCTGCGGGTCTGGATGAGATGGAACTGGAGCACCCCTGCCTCCCTGTGCAGGCGCCTGCGGTCCTCTCCTGAGGTCTTCTCCAGCGCCGCATGCAGCATGGCCACGGCCTGAGCACCCTTGTCGGCCTCGGAACGGTAGCACTCGAGGACCTTCTCCGGTCCGAAGGGTGTGGCCCAGTCCAGCCTGTCGCCGCGGATGTCCTTGTCCAGGAGCCAGGAGTGGGGGAAGGCCTTGTCGATCTGATCGAAGATGAACAGGAAGGCCGGTCCGCGGCTGAGGGGGCCGTTGTACATGACCGGGATACTGCCCGGGAAGTCGTCGTGGGCCCGGGCCATCACCTTCCAGGCCGCGAGCACCTCGTCGGCGACGGCCTCGCCGAAGTTCCGCGCCGCCACGGCCCGCATGCCCTCCTCGATTTCGGGCTGCGGCGACCAGGTGAACTCCCCGGCGACCTCGGTGGCCAGGCAGGGCATGTTGCCGAAGTTCCAGCACGTCATCATGCCCGCCACACTGGTCTCGCGCAGTGTGTGGTACTTCTCGGCGATCTTCGTGGGCACCGGGAGATACGGGATGTCGGGGTTCTCATGGGTGGTGCCGATCTGGATGCGGGCGTACACCGGCCGCCCCTTGCTGCGCATGAAGTCGGCGACACCCCTGAACCGCTGACTGGGGCCGACGACCTTGATGTTGTACTCGTCATTGGTGTACGCAAAGCCCATGGCCTCGGCGGGCTCTCCCCGCTCGTAGTCGCCCATTACGATGGTCTCCGGAGGCAGGGCCGCCAGGACGCCCTCCTGCGGGTCGGGCTCCCACATGGCCCAGCTCCAGTTCCAGGTGATGATCTCGGCGTCCGGTCGAGCGGCGCAGGCACCCTCCCGGATCAGGCGCACGATCTCGCCCACGACCTCCTGGGGCGCGCGATCCTTGCAGCGCGGGCAGGAAGCCACCTCGCCGATGCGCTCCGCGGGATTGTCGATGCTGATGCCGGAGCGGCACCAGCAGTGACTGGGGTACTCGGAGGCGGTAATCATCACGCAGCCCGCGAGCTTCGGCACGTGGGTGAAGATGTAGTTGGCCGATTCGCGCAGGTAGGTCTTGATCTCCGGAGTGCTGGTGCACAGGTTGACCATCGGCTTGAACACCGAGGCCGAGCCCCGGCACTGGGGGTGGTCTTTGAAGAACTCGTCATCCTCCGCGATGCCCAGGGGCTCGTTGAGGTACAAAAACACATTGATTCCGAAGCGTCCCGCGCGCTGAGTGAGGCTTTCGAGGCGGGAGAGAATGCGGTCGGAGTCCTTGCCGAACTCGGGAAACACGTCGACTTTGGCAAAGTGCCGGAAGGCGCCGCGCACCCAGATGCCGTTGAAGCCGTGCTCGGCCAGGCGCATGAGGAGGTTGTCGTGGTAGAAGACGTCGGGCCCGGCATCCTCCTCGGCGTAGGCGGGATAGGCCATGCCCGGCGAGAGCCACTCGGCATTGAAGGGGTCGCCGCGCTCACCGGTGAACTCGTCGACGTAGAAGGGCGACAGCGGCGAGCGGTGGATGCGGTGCTTGAACAGGGGGCGGCGCAGCTCTTCGCCGATCTTCAGGACCGGTCCGCCGCGCCGGCGCATGCGGCTTTCCAGGCGGAAGACGCCCTGGAGAAGGCCCGGAGCTCCGGCACCGACCACCTGGATGCTGTCGCGGCCGATCTGGAGCAGGTGAGCTTCTGCGGAGGCGTCCAGGGCCGGGTCGATGGCGAGGACCAGACGCTTGCCGGGGCCGCAGCAGGGGGGCTCGGCACCCAGCGAGTTCTTCATGAACCGGCGCAGGTGATCCACGGCCACCTGCACCAGCTCGCCGGTGTCGTACAGAGTGAGCCCCCAATCCGGCCCCAGGGTGATCTCGTCTTCGGCGGCTACGACGCCCTCGCGCCGGAAGACCTCGTCATAGGTGGGCGAGAGCAGTTCGGCGGCGAAGGGCATGCTGTCGGTGATCTTCATGGCTACTCACCGTACCCCATGGTCGTGTAGTAAGCGAGGTTCACCTGCCGCACGTCGGCCCGTCCCATCTGGACGATGATGGGAACGTCAGACTCCAGCCGCAGGGCGTACTGGCCGAAGGGCACCCTGAACTGGCGGTCGCCCACGGGTTTGTCCATGCGGAAGCAGGTGACGCGCCGCGCCGGGGCCAGGAGCTGTATGCCGGCCTCCGGCTCGCGGTCGGAGAAGAAGACGTCCATGCGGATATGGGCGTCCTGGTCTCCCGTGTTCAGGACGACCAGGGATTCATGCCCCTCGAGCGGGAGACCGTCCTCGCCCGCGGGGGGCAGATCTCCGTCGGGGAAGATCCAGGTTCTGCGTCCGTCCGGCATTTGGTTGTCCTCCGTATGCGGGGGCGATGTGAAGATCGCGGATCGCCCCGGCCGGTGTGAGCGGAACTCGATTCGGGCCGGTGCCGGAGCCAGCGGCGCGGAACCGAAGCGCCGGTGGCTACAGAGCATATGGGGTCCAGAGGACTGGTCCCCTGGCGGGGGGCGGGGCAGAGCCCCGCGACGTTGGCCGTCGGCAGTTTGTGGTTGGCCGCCATCCGTCAGGCCCACTGTGCCGCGACCTGTTGGGCCGTGCTGAAGCGGGCGCCGCGCTCCTGCAGCCGGTCGATGAGCAGCGAGAACTGCTCCAAAGCGTAGTCGCCGCAGTTCTCCACCAGGAAGTAGTCGGGCTCCACGGTACCCTCGCCGTAGTGCATGCGGGTGGGCATGGGCATGAACTCCCAGGGGTGGAAGTAGAAGCATAGCACCACCGGCAGGTCGCGGGACGAGACGTAGCCGATGAAGTTGTCGATGTGCACCATGAGGGCGTCGGCGCTCTGGGTGCGGAACAGCGGCCACTGGTCCCGGTCGCGGTGGTACTCGTCGTCACTGTCGATGGTCATGTCACAGAAGTTGGGGATCTGGATGAGCGGCAGGTCGCCGGTCTGTGTCCAGTCCTCGCGACTGGGGTGATAGGGCACCAGTTGCTGCTCGTAGTAGTACAGCGGGTAGGAGGCATCGGCGACATAGCCCAGGTCGCTGAGGGCGTTGCAGACGGCGGTGCTGCCCCACAGGCGGGGTGAGCGGAAGGAGACGGGGCGTGAGCCGAGGGCCTCGGCGACCCATTCGGTGGCGACCCTCAGCCGGAAGGGGACCTCCTCGGGGAGCAGGGGGCGCACTCCGGGGATGTCGAAGATCGGGTCGCCCACGGTCTCGTGGTACAGGGCGTGGCAGCCCACTTCGTGGCCCGCGGCGTCGATCCGGCGGACGACGTCCGGGTGGAGCCGGGCCGATTCGCCGGTGAAAAAGAACGTTCCGGTGATGCCCTTGTCCTGGTACAGGTCCAGTAGCTTTGGTGTGCCGTCGGTGATGCCGGTGTAGTGGATGCCCCAGCTACCTACATCGGTCTCCATGTCGAGGCCGAAGACGACGGTGATGTCGGTCATGGGTGATGCTCCTTTGGGGCCAAAGAGGCAGGCACGACCCTGCGTGGGGGCCGTGCCTGCGCTTTGGTCAAGTCGACGGGCCGTGCCCGCTAGAGCTCGATGACCTCGTTGCGGTAGCTGGAGAGCCACTCGACGCCGGACTTGGTGATGCGCGCGCCGTTCTCCCAGCGCAGGCCGAACTGCTTGACATGCAGGAATGTGTCGACCTGGAAGGTCATGTTCTCCTGAAGCGGGTACTTGGAGCTGGATTCCATCCAGGGGCGCTCGACTTCCATCAGGCCGATGGCGTGGCAGGGGCCGTAGAGGAGATTGTCGCCGTAGCCGGCGGCCTTCACGAACTCCTCGAACTTGATGACCACCTCGGCGGCGGGCACGCCGGCCTTCATCATCTCGGCGGTCTTGTAGTGGGCCTCGAGGCCGAAGCTCACGAGGTCCCGCATCTTCGCGGGCATCTTGCCGAAGCACACCGGGCGGCCGACGCTGGAGGAGTAGCCGCTCACCAGGGCGCCGATGTTGAGTTGGATCATCTCACCGGCCTTGAGCACCTTGGGGCTGGGGCGGCCGATGGCGTGGGTGCTGGCCTTGCCGCTGAGCACGTAGGTCGGGTGTCCCTCGTACTCGGCGCCGTACTCGTACAGGGCGGCCTGGGCCAGGCCGACCACCTGCTGCTCGGTCATGCCGGGCTTCATGTTGGCAAGCACGTCCTTGGTGGCCAGCTCGCTGATGCGGAAGGCCTCCCGCATGCACTTGATCTCATTGGCGCTCTTGACGGTGCGCATCTCAACAATGAGGTCGTCGGCGCGGACGATCTTGGTCTTCCCGGCGGCCTTCTTGAGGGCGTCGTAGACGGTGACGGGCATGACCGGCAGTCCGGCGATCCCCAGGCGCTTGACCTCCTTGCCTCCGGAGGCGGCGGCGATGACGTCCGAAAAGCCGGCCAGCTCCACCCCCGGATACTCCGGCTCGGCGGACTCCCGGTACTCCAGGAGCTGCATGATGCTGCCGCACTTGCCCCGGTCCTGGGCGTAGGTCAGCGTCTCAGGTCCGATGAGCAGGATCGGGTCGCCCTCGCGGCCGATGGCGACGCCTCCGGTCTCAAACAGCGGCCAGTAGTCCGCCAGATAGCGCACCATGGACGGGTCCGCCTCGTCGCCGTGGGCGATGAGCACATCGATGTCGGCCTCTGCCATCTTCTCCTGCAAGGTCGCCCAGCGCTTCTGGAACTCGGACTTGGGGATAGAGAACTTGCCGGCCATGGCTATTGCCTCCCTGGATGCTTGTGAGCGGATGCTGCGGCGCACCGGGCGCCGCGTGCCTGTCCTCCGATGACGACTGAACTTCACGGTGAAGGCGATTCGACGCGCCGATGCGGTTCTCCTCCCCGTCGATAGGCCGAAGGCCCCGGCCGGTCCCGAGGTCTTCGGCAGGTCGCCGGAGCTCAGAGGACGAACCCTCGCTCACCCTTGTACCCCGGAGGCAACCGTCATGCTTCGCCCCCTGCCGTGGTTCGTGTGCTTCGCGCTGACAGCATCTTTCGCCTGCGCCCAGGTGCTCCCCGTTGCCACTCTTGGCTTCGACGACGGGTTCGATGGTCTCACGCCGACCGGAAGCCTGGCGGCCGAGGCCGACGGGAATCCGGCCCTGGCGCCGGGCAGGACCGGGCAGGCGCTCAAGTCCGGCCCCGGCACAGGCTATGTGAGCTACCCCACGGCGGGGATCGTGGGGCCGCAGGCGGGGACCGTGGAGATGTGGGTCTGCCCTCTGGACTGGCAGCCGGGGGACGAGGAGTTCCACTGCTTCTTCGACACCCGCGGCGAGGGCGCCCTGTATCTGTACAAGTATTACCAGGGCACGGACCTGCTGATGCTGTCGTGTGGGAATCTGGCGGGGCCCTATTACTCCAGCCGCAGCACCCTGAACTGGCAGCCCGGGGAATGGCACCATATCGCCGGCACCTGGGGGCCCGAAGGTGTGCGTTCGTACGTGGACGGCAGGCCCGCCGGGGCCGGTCCGGTGGAGGGCGCGCTCCCCGCGACGGTGGGGGAGAGGTTCATCATCGGCGATCACCCGTGGCATCTGCCGCGCAGCTCGTCCTCGCTGATCGATGATGTGCGCCTCTACGATCGGGCGCTATCACCGGCCCACATCGCCGCCCATTTCCGGGGTGACGACGGGTTCGTGGCCCCGCTCACCGCCGAGGGCGTCTCGCTGCGCTTCGAGCTGGACCCTGAGCAGGGCCGGGTGGCGGTGGTGCTCAGTACCGGCGGGGCGGACACCGAGGACGCCCGGCTCAGCGCCCAGGTGGCGATTCTCGCCGAGGCTGAGGACTTCCCGGTCGATAGTGAGCGCCTCGGCCTGACCGCAGGCCGGCTCAGCGAAAGTCTCCTGCTGCCTTCCATGGAGCCGGGGAACTACGAGGTCGCCGCCCGGCTGTACCTGGACGACGAGCCGGTAGCCGAGCCCCGCCGTGCCCTGGTGATTCCGGGAAGTGAGTGGGTGGGCAACACCCTCGGTCTGGAAGACAGGGTCCTGCCGCCGTGGACGCCGCTGGAGACCGGTGACGGCGTCGTCCGCTGCTGGGGTCGCGAGTACGCTCTCGATGCCATGCCCCTCCCGGAGCAGATCACCACGGCCGGAGAGGACCTGCTGACCCGTCCGGCGACCCTCGTCGCCCTCCGGGAGGGTGACGCGATGGCGTGGCGCGCCGCCGCCGGCGAGGTGACGGCGTCGGCCACCGGGACGCGCGTCACGACGACGGGCTCGCTTCACGCCATCGCCGGACCGGCTCTGACGGTGGAGTGCACCACCACCATTGAGTACGACGGGCTCATGCTGGTTGAGTTTTCGATACCCGAGGCGCCCGCCGCTGCCCTCGAGGGCCTGAGCATCGAGTTGCCCATCAGGCCGGAACGCGCTATCTACCGCCACCGCTGGTCCCCGGGCTGGGAGGGGGTCTCCGGCAATCTGCCGGCCGAGAGCGGGGTTGTCGACCAGACCGGCTTCATCCCCTACTACTGGCTGGGTGACAACGACCGGGGCTTGTTCTGGTTCTGTGAGTCCGACGAGATGTGGCCCAACGCGGCGGCCGGGAACGCCATCGAGGTCGAGCGTAGCGCGGAGGCGGTTGTCCTGCGTCTCAATCTGCTGGCCCCGGGGCAGACGCTCCCGGACAACTGGCGCTTTTGCTTCGGGCTGCAGGCGACGCCGGTGCGGCCGATCGCGAAGGACTGGCGCAAGTGGCGGCTGCAGCCGGGGGTCGACGGCACCGTGCAGATCATGTGGCCGACGCCGGCGAATAACTCCCTGCGCTACTACGGCTACCCGGAGGCAACGGACCCGGCCCTGTTTGCCAAGGAGGTCGGTCAACTCCAGGCGGAGGGCGTCAAGGCGGTGCCCTATCTGTGCCTGAGCTATCTTTCCGCCGCCTGTCCCGAGTGGGCCTTCCACCGCAGGCGATGGTCCATGGGCGGCGTGGACAGCTCCTCCTCCGACGTGGCCGCCTACGGCGCGGGGTTCGCTCAGGTCTCTCCGCTGGGAGAGGGCTACGCGGACTTCATCGTCTGGAAAACGAAGCAGTTCATCGACGATCACGGTATCGACGGCCTGTACCACGACAACACGCACCCCTATCCCTCCTCCAACCTGGCCGCCGGAGTGGGCTACGAGCGCGACGGCACGGCCCACAAGACTTACCCGATCCTGGGCTACCGCGCCCTTTACCGGCGCATGTACGGCGTGCTCAAGAGCCTGCCGCGGGAGACCTTCAGCATGGCGCACATGTCCGGGAAGGTCACGATTCCCATCCTGGCCTACGAGGACTCATGCCTGGATGGCGAGCACTTCCGAGGCCGGGTGAAGGACAACTACCTGGACCTGATGTCCCTGGACACTTTCCGGGCCGAGTTCATGGGGCGCCAATGGGGCATCATGCCGTATTTCCTGCCCGAGTTCCCCCCGGAGTACCGGACACAGGTGGAGCCCACGCGCGGCCTGATGGCGCTTCTGATGCTGCACGATGTGGCGGTGTGGCCGCTGTGGTGTAACGCGGAGGTCGCCAACGAGGCCCTCGGGGCCCTGGACCGGTTCGGCTACGTGGACAGCGAGTTCGTCCCGTACTTCGACGCGTCGCCGCCGGCGGAGACAGAGATAAAGGACGTGCTGGTCAGCGCCTACCGGCGGCCCGACGGGGCCACACTGCTGGTGATCGGCAATCTGTCCCGGGACGATTGGCGGGGGAGGGTACGGATCAACGGCGAGCGTCTGGGGGCCGCCCTGGAGACGACCGTCGACTGGCCCTCCGGCGAGGCGCTGCAGGTCACGGAGGGCGAGCTGGAGCTGTCGGTTCCGGGACTGGGGTACCGGATGGTGGTGATCGGGGCGCGGTAGGGCGCTGTGGCCGGGATCGTTGGGCCGTGTGAGCGGACGCGTCGGCCGTCGCTGTCAGGTCCGGATTCCGCCTCTTGCGGGATCCGAGCATCTGGGCACGCACAGGAGTTGGTGGCCACCTGTGCCCGGACTGAAGTCCGCGGGCCTGAGAGACGCCGCTGCGCGGCGCCCCACGGTCCTTCGGACCTGACGGCGACGGCGCACGGCCGGGGCCCGGGGCGGCGGATAGTCGCCTACCCGGGTGGCGTTGAACGGCTATCTGGGCCGCCGTCCGCCTCCAGCCACTTGTCCCAGGCATCCAGCAACTCCGGCACCGTGACGAACCGAAACCCGGCCGCTCCCAGCTCCTCCAGGATGCGCGGCAGGGCCTCTGCCGTGTCTCCATGCCCCGCGGAGTCGTGCATCAGAACGATGTCGCCCGGATTGGGGGTGTGGATGACGTTGGTGGCGATCGTCTCCGCCGTCGCCCGGCGGTCGGTGTCGGCGGCGCTGATCGTCCACAGGATGCCGACATAGCCCCGGGAGAGTGCGGCCCTCTGGAGATTGCCCTTCGTGATCCCGTACGGCGGCCGAAACAGCTCGGGCTCGTGCCCCGTGCACTCACGGATCAAGGTGGCCGTGCGTTCCAGCTCGGATGCGGCGCTCTCTTCGGAGGCCGAGGACGGGTGGCTGTAGGAGTGGTTGGCCACGGCGTGCCCCTCGGCGAACACCCGGCGGGTGATGTCCCGGTTCGCCGCGATGGCGGAGCCGAGCTGGAAGAAGGTGGCCCGCGCTCCGTGCTCGCGAAGAGTCTCGAGGATGCGCGGCGTCACCGTGGTGCTGGGGCCGTCATCGAAGGTCAGGGCCAGGAGCTTGTCCGGGAAGCCTTTCACCCGGTTGCTCACCACCTGCCCGGCGTAGCGAGTCGGAACGGGGCAGAAGACGGGAGCGGGCGTCGCCGGCGGTGTGGCCTGAGCATCGCCGCCCTCGGGGGCCGTTGCGGCCACCGGCGGGGCGGGGGAGATGGCCACCGCATCCGGGGGCGGCTCCGCCGGCGCGAGAGCCCACATGTGCCAGACCGCGACCAGGCAGCCGGCGGAGAGGATGATGAGGGCGATAGGAAGTGCACGGCTGCTCATGGGCGGGTCCTTCCGGGCGAGGCCGGGGTCTGTGCCACCAGCTTAGCAGGGCAAGAGGCGGCGGGCAAGGGAGAGTGGGGGACTGGAGACGGCGAACGGCCCCCGGCACGATTCCATCCGGCTGCCCGCACCAAGGTCTCCGGTCGGCCACCGCCGAACTGACCCATCCCAGACCGCAACCAATAGGGACCGGAGGTTTCCGTCCATGCATGACCCCAAGTGGTGCATCTTCTTCGACTTCCATACCATGCCCGCCAACCCGGATGTGGGCAAGGGCTTCGACTTCGACGCCATCACCGGGCAGCTTGCCGACGCCGGTGTGGACTACGTCGTGTTTCCCGCGCGCTGCAACCTGGGGACCGCGTACTATAACACGAAGGTGGGCATCCGCCACGCCGCGTTGGAGTACGACCTGATCGGCGAGCTCTCCGCCGCCTGCGACAAGCGCGGTATCGCCCTGTCTTGCTACATCAACATCGGCCTGTCGCACGAGGAGGGTCTCCTGCACCGCGAGTGGTGCGTGCTCACGCAGGAGGGCTATACCTACCGCCCCAACCGCCTGGACCACTTCATGAGGCAGATGTGCTACAACACCGGCTATGCCGAGCACGTCACCGAGATGGTGCGTGAGGTCGTCTCGGGCTACCCGGTGGCGGGCCTGTTCTTCGACTGCATGTACACCCATCCCTGTGTGGGGGTGGAGTGCATCCGCGAGATGAAGGCGCTTGGCATCGACTGGCAGGACGAGGAGCAGCTCCACGACTACAACTACATGAAGATGAACCGCATGGCCAAGAAGCTGTGCGATGCGGCCAGGGAGATCAACCCCGAGCTGCTCTTGTACTGCAACGGTATCGACTACGAGGCCCAGCATGAGTTGGGCACGTACCTTGAGTTTGAGTGTCTGCCCACCGGGGGCTGGGGCTACGAGTCGCTGCCCATGGGTGCCCGGTACCTGCGGACCTTGGGTAAGCCCACTTTGAACATGAGCGGGCGGTTCCACAAGTCGTGGGGCGACTTTGGCGGCATCCGCACCGAGCCCAGTCTCGAGTACGACCTGGTCTACGGCCTGGCAAATGCCATGCGCACCACCATCGGCGACCACTTCCACCCCCGGGGCGACATCAACCGGCCGGTGTTTGACATGTACAAGCGGCTGTACGACCGCCTGCGCCGCTACGAGCCCTGGCTGGAGAGCGCCAAGGCGCAGGTGGACACCGCCATCGTCTGGCCGGCTCCGTACCCGGGGTACAGGTTCATGAGTCCGGGCAAGCGGCAGCAGTTCGACAAGCACTACACCGCCATCAAGGGCGCCTGCCGGCTGCTTTGCGAGCTCAAGTGCCAGTTCGACATCGTCACCGACTTCGTGGACTGGGACGGTTACGAGCTGCTGGTCCTGCCGGATCACACGCTCCTGGAGGGCGACTGGGCCGAGCGCATCCGCAGGCACCTGGACAGGGGCGGCGCGATCCTGTCCGCCGCCTGGTCGGGCCTGGACCCGGGAATGGAAGACTTCGTGTTCCCGCAGTGGGGAGCCAGGTACCTGGGGGAAGACCCCTACGACCCGGCCTTCTTCACCCCGGCGGAGGCCTTCTCCTGCGACATGCCGGACATGCCCATCACGCTGTACCAGAGGGGCACTAACCTGGAGCCATTGCCGGGCGCCGAGGGGCTGGGCGAGATCATCGCTCCCTACTACAACAGGCACTGGGACGGGGAGCACGGTTTCGTGTACATGCCTCCGGACAAGCCCACCGGTCGTTCGTGTGGCGTGGTGAACGGTCGGGTGGCCCACTTCAGCCATCCGCTGTTCTCCAGCTACAGCATCGACGCGCAGGTGCCGGTGAAGCAGTACGTCGGCAATGTGCTGGCGCGCATCATGCCCACACCTCTTGTGAAGGCGCCGGCTTTGCCTTCCTTCGCCCGGGCCAATGTCACGTCGCAGCCGGGGCGGCGGATGCTGTGGCTGATGAGCTACGTCCCCGAACGCCGCGGGGGCACGGTGGACATGATCGAGGAGCCCATCGAGCTAAGGGACGTTCCGGTGGCTCTGAGGGCCGACGGCAGGAGCATCAAGTCCGTGTACCTGGCGCCCGACAAGACGCCTCTGGCTTTCGAGGTCAAGGACGGCTATGTGCACACGACGGTGCCGGTCGTGAACGGGTACGCGGTGGTCGTGTTCGAGGAGTAAACGAGGGCGGCCGTCCTCACCCCCGGCCCCTCTTCCTCGCGCGTCCACACGGCGGGCGCTCCGAGAAGGGCCAAAGGCAACGGTCCCGCGTCTGCGGGACCGTTCGCCACCGAAGGAGCCATGTCATGACTTACCGCCCCAAGGCCCGCATGCTGTTTTGCGATTGGCACATGCCCAGCGTCCTGCCGGAGGTCAAGATCGACTATGCCGACTACTTCGCCCAGATCAGGCGCACCGGCGCTCAGTGCCTGATCTTCCAGGTCAAGACGGCCCATGGAGCGGCCTTCGCTCCCACTCAAGTGGGTTTCACCAATCCCACCATGAGCGGCGATCTGTTCGGCGAGATCGTGCGCGGGACCAAGGAGGCGGGGCTGGAGTTCATCTCGTACTACAACATCATCCTCAGTTGGGACCTGTTCCGGGTGCACCCGGAGTGGAGCCAGATCGGCCGTGACGGCAAGCCTTTGCGCATGTTCCTGTACCCCTGCTCGTGCATGAGCAATGACACGTTTCGCGCCCACGTTTGCGCCCACATGGCCGAGGTGACCCGCAACTACCCCATCGACGGCTGGTTTCTCGACCTGCAGTATTTCTCGCCCGAGGGGTGCTTCTGCGACGCCTGCAGGGCCAAGTTCCGCGCCCGGTTCGGCTATGAGCTGGCGCCCGAACAGTTCGGCGTGGCGCAATGGCAGGACCTGCTTAGCTACCAGGTGGATACCCGCGAGGCCTTCATCCACGCCACTCAGGAGGCCTGCGACGCCGAGCGCCCGGGGCTAAGCTGGTCGTGGAACGGCTGCGGCAGTCCCGCCTCCATCTCCGACACCCTGGATGAGGGCGCCCACTACCTCTCCACCGAGGCCCACCCTCCGGAGTACCTCCACGCCGACCATGCCACCCGGTACTGCGAGGCCCTGGGCAAGCCCTTCACCCTGTTCATGCCGGAGAGCCAGGGCTCGTGGGGTGATTGGACCGTCACCACGCCTGAGACCATCAAGGGCCTCTCGGCCATCGCCCTGGCCCAGAACGGGGCGCTGAACATCAACCACGTTCCGTACCCCTGCGGCGACCGGGGCGGGACGGTGCCCTCCGTCATCTGGGACACCATCCAGGAGACCTTCGACTTCGTGGCCGAGCGCGAGACCGTCTGCCGGGACACCCGGCCGGTGCCGGTGGTGGCCGTGCTGCACTCGGCGGCCAATGCGCGGCTGCTGCAGGCCATGAGCCGCGCCGGTGAGGGTGGCTACCATGGTGGCGCCACGTACGGCAACGAGCATGCGGTGGCCCAGCTTCTGATGGAGGCGCACATCCCCTGGGAGATACGCCTCGACAGCCTGAGCCTCGAGGAGATGCAGCGCTACGAGCTGCTCATCCTGCCGTGCATGCCCCACGTGGGCGAGGATCTGGCCGCCCGGCTAAGGGAGTACGTCGGGCAGGGCGGGAGGTTGATCGCGAACTACGAGACCTCGCTGCGTGGAGCCGGCGGCGAGTTCCTGGACAACTTCTCGTTGGCCGACCTCATCGGTGTTGACTTCGGCGAGCACTCGGAGTACTCCATCTCCTACCTGGACCGCCTCGACCCCGTCTTCGCCCCTCAGGTACCGGACATGCCTTTGGTCATCAAGGACGTGGCCAGCGGCCTGATGAACCCGGCCAACCACGCCCTGTACTGCCGACTGCACGCGGGCGCGCGTGCTCTGGCGTGGCTGACGGACCCGATCATCGAGAGCGATTTCGACACCGGGCACTACGTGTATCACGATCACGCGCCTCCGGGCTTCGGCACCGAGTGGCCCGGTCTTTCGTGGAACGAGTTCGGGGACGGACAGGTGGCGTACTTCCCGGTGCCGTTCCTCGGCGGATATGTCAGGAAGAAGTGCCCATTCCTGGCGCGCCTGTTCACCACGCTGGTGCAGGACATGATGGGCGTATCCGCCAGGTTCCGTGCCACCGCCCCGCGATCGGTGAAGCTCTCCTTGCGTGAGGACGGTGAAGGCTGGTTGCTCCACCTGATCCACATCCAGAAGGGCACGGACGACATGTACCTGGACGCCTTCTGTCGCAGCGACCCGGTGACCATCCGGGTCAGGCCCGGCTGGGAGATCTGCGGGGTGAAGGACTGCCTGAGCGATGAGGAGTTCGAGATGGCGCAGGTGGACGGGTGGGAGCAGTTCGTGGTGCCGGGAGTGACCGACCACCGTATCGTGAGGATCGGCAGGCGATAGGGCTGGGGGGGGGCGGTCCGTGGACGGGAGACGGGTCTCAACGGCCGTGTAGGTAGGGCTTCACAGCCCGGCTCGGGAGGCGGCACGGCCGCCGTCGCTCTTTGCGATGAGGGCCGGGCCGCCGCCCGGTCACTCTGAGACGGAGCCTGGGTGTGTCTAGGTCTGCGCGGCGCTACCCCGCGGGCGCTTGATGCTCGTGCTTGAGCATGCGGGTGGCGACAAACAGGAGCACGATCAGGCCGATCAGCGCCGCGGGCAGCACCATCACGGCGCCGCGCAGGCCGAAGATGTCCCCCAGGGCGCCGATGGCCCATGGGACCAGGGTGCAGCCGGCAACGCCGGCGGCACCCAGCAGCGCGAACAGCGTGGTGGAGCCGCAGGATATGTGATCGGAACCCATCGACAGCAGGGTGGGCCAGAAGCAGGCCACGAACAGGCCGCCCAGGGCGAACAGCACGTACGCCGACCACAGCGTGTGGGCGAAGGCCAGGGCTCCCGTCGCCAGAGCGCACAGGAGTGCGGAGCCTGCCATCAGCGTCGCCGGACGTATGCGGGCCAGCAGTGAGCCAGCGGCGAACCGGCCCACGGCCATGAAGCCGCCGTAGAGAATTGTGGTCCACGCCCCGGCTCTCGCCGAGGCGCCCAACTCCTCGGCAACGAAGTTCGGCGACCATGACGTCAGTCCACCCTCGCAGCCGCCGCCGAGCACCATGCAGCCCACCAGTACCCAGAACAGCGGAGTGCGGGCGAACCTCCGGATCTCCTCCACCTGAGTATGGCCCTCGATCTGCACCGGCAGCGGGGGGTAGCGCCGGGTCATGTACAGCACCGCGCAGATCAGCGGCGGCAGCGTCCAGTACCCAAATCCCAGTCGCCACGAGTGCCCGGCCTGCAGAAGCTCGCCGGCGGCCAGAGCCCCGGCCACCAGACCCACCGAGAACAGCCCATTGATGATGTTGAGGGCGCGCGCCGAGTTGGTGGGATGGAGCTGGGCAACAATGGGGTTGACGAGGGCCTCGAACACCCCAAAACCGAGACCGGCCACGATCATGGCAACCTGCAGTTGCGGGTAGCCGGCCCCTCTGGCAATCATCGCCTGACTTACCCCGATGACCACCAGGCCCCAGAACAGCACGTGACGCTTGCCGGAGCGCTCCCCGAAGTAGCCGACGGCGAGGAGACAGAGGGTCAGCGCTCCCATCCGCAGGGCGACCAGCAGACCCCGCTGCTCGAAGTTCAGGTTCAGGTCGCTTCCTAGTGCGTCCAGGGAGACGGGCAGGATCACCTGCACGGCCCCGAACATGATCATCCCCAGCACGGAGGCGACCATCAGGCGCATGTAGGCTACCGGCGGAGCGGGCTTGTCGGCGGGGAGTGTCGGTGGAACCTGAGCCATGAGTTCTGCTTTCGGAGGTGACCTGTAGTGGCGGGTGCCCCAGACCGTGGGACCGGAGGATTGTAAGCCGTGGGGAGGTTTCGCGCAAGGGGCCGGGCGCGGAGCGGCGCACAGCGGCCCGGGCCGCCCACCAAGATGAGCACGGCGGACGGCAGAGCAGCAGCGAGAACTGAGCCGCCGGGTGCGGGCCCGGCGGCTGTGGCCTTCCTGCCTTCTGAGCTCTACAGGCGAGGCCGAGAAGTCGATACCCGCATGGAAGTGTCATCCCGAGAGCGTCCGCTCCCGGAGGGAGCAGGTCGGGGAATCTCCCCGCATGTGGCGGGATTCCTCGCTATCTCGCTGCGCGAGATTGGCGCTCGGAATGACGGGAGCCGGGCCGGCCGGGCTCTTGGGCCCCACCTCTAGACGCGGACCGCGGCGTAGCCCTCGATCGTGTCCACCTCGACCACCCGCCGGACGCAGCCGGCGCCGTCGTTGTCCCAGACCGTGAGCGGCGAAGGGCCATCGGTGCGGCCGCACAGCTCGCAGCTCAGGCCGCTGTCCGTCATGTTGGCCCGCACCAGCCGCGAGTCCAACAGGCGCTTGCAGATGATGCTCACGTGCTCGCGGCCCGCGTACTGAACGTCCCAGCCCTGCAGACCCTCCACGATCGTCGTGACCACGCTCTCCCAGTCGGCCAGGCTGATGGCGTTGATGCGCTCCTCGTGTGTGAACAGCAGGCCGAAGCCCAGGGCGTCCAGGCCCAACTTGATCACCGTGCCCCCAACCCGGGCCGCCTCCGCGAGCACAGGAGTGTCGGACTCGCCCAGGAAGGGCACGCGGCCCCGGAGGATATCGACGCCCAGCTCGGGCTTGCCCAGGTGCCCCGTGCTCATGCTGATCATCGTCATCTCCGGATGTTGCGGGCAGCGGTCGATGGTCAGACCGTGGCGCCCCGAAGGGCCCCGGATGCCGTACGGGCGCGGTCTCCACGCAGGCTGGTTGCTGTACAGTTGCCCCAGGGCGCAGTTGTTGCAGGGCATGTCCACACCGCGCTCCAGGAGCAGCGGCACCGACGACCAGCCCACCTCGCCGAAGTGCGCGTTGAGCACGCGGCTGTGGCGGATACCGGCCCTCGCGAAGGCCTCGTCCGTGCGCCGGAAGTTGCGGCGCACCGTCTCTTGCGGCAGGTCCAGGCCGGTGTCGTGGTCCATGGAGAGCCCCTCGTAGAGAGTCTCCTTGCCCCCACGAGACAGGTCGGGCTTGTCCGCGAGAACCGCGAAGGGCTTGTAGTCGGGCCGGGACATGTAGAAGTCGTCACGGAAGGCGTGCATCGACAGGTCCGCTCCGCCCGCGTCGAAAAGACGCTTCACCGCCGCCCAGTCCGTGGGCCCCATCTCGTCGATGAACAGGCCCAGATTGGGGCTGATGCCGTAGCGGTTCATCACCTTCACGTAGTCGAAGGCGTTGTACGTGCCATTGCAGTCATCCATGCGGGCCGTCACGTAGGGGGGGATGCAGCGCATGGGGAAGGGCTTTGCCGCCGCCCATACCACCGAGCGCCAGAGCAGGCCGTCGATGCCCCGCATGTGGCCGAGGACGCTCTCGGCATAGAGTCGGTCGCCGGTGCCGAACACCACCACCCGCCCCTGATGGGCCTCCGTGCAGGCGACCAGCACACGCTGCTCGGCGTCGGTCAGCAATGGTCGCCAGCCCTCAGCGGCGGGCAGGGCGACGGCGTCTATCTCCTCGCCCAGCTCCAGCTCTTCCCCCTCCGCATGGCCGAAGGTGATGAAAGGACAGCCCCCGGCGAAGCTCACCGTGCCGGTCTGCGTCCGCCCGACCTCAGTGGGCAACAGGGCCCGCAACGGCGCCGGCCACCGCTCTACCAGGCGGTCGAAGCTCACCAGACCCGCGCCCTGCGCCACGGCGTCCGCGATCTGCTGCGCCCACTCCATCTTCAGCCTCTCGCCGGCCCCATCGTGGGAGAGGATGTACAGCGCCCTTGGCGCCACATACGTCGGGACCGCGGCCATGCTCTCAGCGACGTCCAGCACTTCCCAGGCGACGCCGAAATGGTCCAGTGCGGCGAAGATCGTCTGGTCCGCGTCGCGTCGGTCGGCCCCGCGGCGACTGTCGAGAATGGCAAGCACACTGCGATTGCCCGCTGACATGGTGTCTCCTGTCTGTCGACATGCTGGGAACGCGCGCGGCAGTACCCCGGCGACGGTGCCTGGCGGGGCGTGCCTTCAGCCCGCAGGGTCCGTGAGAGCTTCGAAACCCGACACGATGTCGAGGATCTCCTCGGTGATGGCGGTCTGTCGGACGTGGTGGTACTCGGCGGACAACTCCGCGAGGCGCTCCTGGATGTTGGTGTCCGCGGCCTGCATGGAGGCCAGGCGCGCGGCGTTCTCGCTGGCCTGCGATTCGGTGGCCGCCCGGTAGAGCGATACCGCGAGGTGCTGCTCCACCGTGGCCGCGAACAGGGTGTCCCAGTCCATGGTGAATGTGGGGAGACATCGCGAGGGCCACTCATCGGCCTTGAGCAGACCCAGCCACTGCGCGTCCAGCGGGAGCAGGTTGACGGAGCCCGCTGCATATGTTGCGGTGGATAGCAGCGTATTGTGGCACAGGACAATGCGGTCGATGCGGCGCTCCATGCGCCACTGCTGGATGATGTCCAGCAGCCGGGCCACCACCGGGGCGATCCCCTGGAGGGAGGCCGGGGTCGGCAGCAGCTCTTCCACCGCCATGCCCTCCTCCTCCAGGCGCGCCGCCGCCCGCAGTCCGCTGCACACCACCGCCGGCATCGTACCGGGGCTCAAGCGGCGGACCTCGCGAGCCGCGTGCCGGCCGATCTCCTCATTGAACTGCCCGCACATGCCCTGATCCGAGCCGAAGACGATGATCCCCGGTATCTCACCCCTGGACCGTTCCTCGACGTACGCCCCGAGAGGCCGGTTACGCAGGAGTACGTGCAGCGCCATCTTGACGGTCTCGTCATAGCCCGCCAGAGCGCGCACCGAGGCCTGCATCTCGGTGATCTTCGCAGCCGCCAATGCCTTCATGGTCTTGACGACCGAATGGAGGTCTGTTGCGGTGTGGATCTTGCGCTTGAGTTCCTCGGCTGTAGGCATGGCGTTTCCCGAACCCACGCATTGCGGGCGTGGCCCCGACGGGGGGCGTCGACCGAACCCTCGCTCCGGACGCTAGCCTTGTCCGGCCGCGCCGGCCTCCGCCAGGGCCTTCCGACACAGGTCCACGATCTGATTCGTGTCCTCCTCGGTCAGCCTGTCGCCGCGCCGGACCCGGGTACACAGCTCGGGCAGTTGCCCCGGAACGGTGCGGCGGATGATCTCCTCGGCCTGCCCTACGCTCTCCAGCGGGGTGTCGTCCAGTACTCCCTGACTGACGCACACCAGTACGGCGATCTGCTCCTCCACCGGTACCGGAAGGTACTGGGCCTGCTTGAGGACTTCTCGCACGCGGCGGCCGCGCTCCAGGGTGCGGCGGGTGTCGTCGTCCAGGCGCGTGCCGAAGCGCGCGAAGTTCTCCAGCTCCTCGAACTGCGAGTAAGACAGGCGCAGCTCGCCGGTGATGCCCTTGAAGGCGGGCAACTGGGCCTTGCCACCCACCCGCGATACCGAGGTACCCACATCCACTGCGGGCAGCAGGCCCTTCTGGAACAGGTCCGGCGACAGGTAGATCTGTCCGTCGGTGATGGAGATCAGATTGGTGGGGATATAGGCCGAGACGTTCTGGGCCTCGGTCTCCACCACGGGGAGAGCCGTGAGCGAGCCGCCCCCGTATTCGGGCCTCAGGCGGGTGGAGCGCTCCAGGAGCCGGGAGTGGATGTAGAAGATGTCGCCCGGGAAGGCCTCGCGGCCCGGAGGGCGGCGCAGGAGCAGTGAAAGCTCGCGGTAGGCGCGGGAGTGCCGGGTCAGGTCGTCGTAGACCACCAGCACATCGCGGCCGGTCTCCATGAAGAACTCGCCGATCGTGGTGGCGGCGTATGGTGCCACGTACTGCAGTCCGGGTGGGTCCTCGCCCGAGGCCATGACCACCACGGAGTAGTCCATGGCGCCGTGGCGGCGCAGGTCGGCGAGGAACCGGGCGACGGCGGCGGTGCGCTGGCCGATGGCACAGTAGATGCACAGCACCCCGGTTTGCTTCTGGTTGATGATGGTGTCCAGCGCAATCGCGGACTTGCCTGTCTGTCGGTCTCCCAGGATGAGCTCGCGCTGCCCCCGTCCCACCGGGATGAGCGCATCGATGGACTTGATCCCCGTCTGCAGAGGCACCGAGACCGGGCCGCGGTGCATGATGGGCGGGGCTTCTCGCTCCACGAGGCGGCGCTCCACCGCGCGTGGCGGCCGCCCGCCATCTCGCGGCCGTCCCAGGGGGTCCACGACTCTGCCCAGGAGGTCATCGCCCACGGGAACATCCAGGACGCGGTGGGTGCGGCGCACCTCGGCGCCCGCGCCCATCTGCCGACTGTCATCCAGCAAAATGATGCCCACCTCATCGGGGTCGAGGTTGAAGGCCATCCCCAGTCGGTTGCCGGGGAAGCTGACCAGCTCTTCGTACTCGACGCCGGGCAGCCCGGTCACCCGGGCCACGCCCTGGCCGACCTGGGTAACCGTCCCCACCTCCAGGGCCTCGAGCTGTGGGCCACTGCGCGCGATGAGCTCGTCGATGCGGCGACCCGTCTCGGCCAGGACCGCCTGCAGGGCGTCTTCGTCCGCTGTAGTGCGGCCCATCACGCATCACCGCCGGGGTCCGGGGCCGGTTCATCGGTGGCCGATACCTCCACGGCGACGTCCTCCATCAGGCGCAGGATGTCCTCCTCCAGTGCGGTGAGGTAGCCCTCGATGCTCCAGGCCAGCTTGCGCCCGTCGGTCCGCAGCTCGATGCCGCAGATGAGGTCCGGGGAGGTGCGGAAGCTGATGCCGACGCCCTCACCGAACCGCTCGCCGATGAGGCCTGAGAGCATGCGGCGCTGCTCGGGCTCAAGGTCGAAGGCGCTGACGACCTCGGCGCTGCCGCTGCGGCCGATGCGCTCGGCAAGCTCGGCGGTCTCGTCCTCTTCCAGACCGGCCACGCGGCGGGCGAAGACCGCGGTCACCCGGCTTTGCAGCTCGTCGTCGGCCAGCCCCGCCAGGGCCCGTCTTGCCACCTCCACCACCTGCAGCCCGGCGCGGCGCCGCAGCTCGCGCACGAACGCGGACCGCTCCCGCTCCACGGCCTCCCGCCAGCGGACCCCGGCGCGCTGGGCCTCCTCCCGCGCCTCGGCGATGAGCCGGCCCCTCCTTGCCTCGGCGTCCTTCTCGGCCTGACTGAGAACCTCAGCGGTCCTGAGCTCGAGCTGTCGGCTCTCGGCCTCATAGGCCTCCCGGACGCGCTGCGCCTCCTCGGACTGCCGGCGAGCGGCCTCAATCTCAGCGCGGATGCTCTCCTCGCGCTGATCCATCATGCGCACGATGGGGCCGTAGAGCAGCTTCTTGAGCAGCACCACGAGGATGAGGAAGTTCACGATCTGTGCGACGAAGGTGAAGGTGTCGATCTGCATGGCCTAGCCGCCTACGAAGTGATTCCAAAACGGGTTGGCGAACAGCAGGATCATGGCGATCACGAAGCTGTAGATGGCGGTGGATTCCACCATCGCCATCCCGACGAAGAGGGTGCGCGTGATGCGGTTGGCCTCATCGGGCTGCTGGGCAATGGCCTGCAGGGCGGAGGCCAGGGCGCGGCCCTCACCGATGCCGGGGCCAATCGCGCCCAGCCCCATGACAATCCCGGCGGCCAGCGCCGAAGCAACGCCGATCATTTCGCTGCCTTCCAATTCAGCCATCTCCTTTTCCGGCGGTCTCGCGGCTGTGGCTGTGGGCCTGGGTCGCCGAGCCGATGTAGACCATCGCCAGAATCGCGAATATGTATGCCTGCACGACGCCGGTGAGCAGCCCCAGTGCCTGCATGAGTATGGGGACAAACAGCGGAGCGATGATGAGCAGGATCCCGGCGATCATCGCGCCGCTCATGACGTTGCCAAACAACCTCACGGCCAGTGAAAGCGTGCGGGAGAACTCCCCGAAGACATTGAACGGCAGCATCAGGACAGTAGGCTCCAGGTACTGCTTCAGGTAGGCGCGCAGTCCCTGTGTCCGGATGCCGTACAGCGGCACCGCCACGAAGACGCAGGCGGCCAGAGCCGCGGTGGTGGTCAGAGACCCCGTGGGCGCCTGGTAGCCGGGGATGATGGTCAACAGGTTGCACACCAGGATGAACAGAAACAGGGTCCCCACGAAGGGCAGATACGGCTTCGGGTCCTGTTGGCTCACGTCCCGTATCTGGTCCCGCATGGCCATGACGATGATCTCCAGCAGGCTCTGCCCCCGGCTCATGTGGGCATCGGCCCTGAGGCGGCGTGTGATGAGCCACGACCCCATCGCCATCAGCGCCATGACGCCCCAGGTGAACGCCAGGGTGGCGTTGATGACGACGGGGCCGCTTTGCCAGTAGATGATCTCATCGGGCGTGACCTGCATGGGTCTGTCCTCCCTCGCCGTCGTTGGCCTCCGCCGGCGGCTCGATGCGCCGCGCCAGGGCCCGCACTACCAGCAGCCTGGCGGCGACGAACCCCAGAAGGCAGGCCACCACCCCCTGCCACGTCCTGCCGGAGACCACCACGAAGCCCGCGGCCAGGAGCGCGTTGCGCAGCAGGAAGCTGACGAGCACCAGGGCACCCGGCGCGGCGGACCGATTGAGCTTCCGCACCGTCCACCATAGCCCGGCGAAGTACCCCGCGCCCAGGGCGAAGCCCGCCACCGCGCACAGTGCGAGCCTCAGCGCCTCACTCATCGGACGCCTCCTTCTCCTCCTCGTCTTCCTGTTGCCGCTCCCGCCGGATGATGGCGTTCTCCCGCTCGATCCAGTACCAGGCATTCATACAGCCCACGATGAGGCCTCCCACCATGAGCATGAGCGTCCATGAGACGCGGCCGGGGAAGCGGTTGTCGAGCCATACGCCCACCGCGGTGCCGAGCAATGTGGGGAGGGCCACCGACCAGCCCACAAGGCCGAACATGCCCAGGCCGAACCACAGGCTCTGCCCCCGGTTCCTTCGGGCCCAGAGTTTCCTGGCCTGCTTGCGGGCCACCACCTCGCTGAAGGTGGCCTTCTCCTCTTCGGGCTCGCGCGGGTTATCCATTCCCGACCTCTCCCAGCTCTCGCAGGCCGCGGACGATGCTGGTGCTCAGCTTCGACAGCGCGGCACGCATGGCTCCCTCGCGCTCCAGCATCTCGGCCGCGCCCTGCTCCACCAGGGCGCGCAGCCCCTCCAGGTCGTCGCCGAGGACCGCCTCGCCGGTGGCGACCGTAACCTCCTGTGCCGCCTTCACCAGTATCCCCTCATTGACCGCCACGAAGTGCTCCCGGCCCTCCTCCGTGGTGTAAGACAGAATGCCCGATGTGAGCGCCGAGACGAAGTCGACATGCAGCGGAAGCAGGCAGAACGAGCCGTTCTTGGCCTCGGCCACCACCTTGACGGCCTCGCACTCCAACAGGACGTGGGTGGGCAAGAGCACTCTAAGTCGCATTTCGCCCCGCCTCATCGATGCTCCCGATCATGTACAGCACTCGCTCCGGCCGGTCGGAGAACTCATCATTCAGGATACGTCGACAGCCCTCGAGGGCATCCTGCAGCTCGACAAAGCGCCCCTCCATGCCGGTGAACTGGGTGGTGGTGAAGAACGGTTGGGTCAGGAATCGCTCCAGTCGCCGGGCCCGGTAGACGCTGCGCCGATCCGCCTCGGAGAGCTCCTCGAGGCCGAGCATCGCGATGATATCCTTGAGCTCCTCATACGTGGCCAGCGTGGCGCGGATGGCCTGGGCCGTCTCGTAGTGCTCGCGGCCCACACCCATGGGAGTGAGCATGCTGGAGGCCGACTGCAGCGGGTCGATGGCCGGGTAGAGACCCTCCCGGGCGCGCTTGCGGGACAGCACGATGGAGGCCGACAGGTGCCCGAAGGTGTGCACCGCCGAGGGATCGGTGAAGTCGTCCGCCGGCACGTAGACGGCCTGGATTGAGGTGATGGCCCCGGAGCGCGTGTTGCAGATGCGCTCCTCAAGCTCGGCCAGGTCGGTCGCCAGGGTGGGCTGGTAGCCCACCCGCGAGGGCAACTGGCCCATCAGGCCCGAGACCTCCTGCCCGGCCTGAATGAAACGGAAGATATTGTCAATCAGCAGCAGCACATCCTGTCGCTGCTGGTCGCGGAAATGCTCGGCCATCGTCAGAGCCGCGTGCCCCACGCGGAAGCGCGCTCCCGGCGGCTCATTCATCTGCCCCAACACCATCACGGTGTTCTCAAGCACACCGGCGTCGCGCAGCTCGCGGTACAGCTCCTCGGCCTCCCGGCAGCGCTCGCCGATGCCGCAGAAGATGCTGACCCCCCGGTGCCTTTCGACGGTGTTGTTGATCAGCTCGGTGATCAGTACCGTCTTGCCCACACCCGCGCCACCAAACAGCCCGGCCTTCCCGCCCCGCTCCAGCGGGGCCAGTATGTCGATGGCCTTGATCCCGGTGAGGAACGGCTCGGACGCCGTGGCCTGGTCGGCCAGGCCGGGCGGCGGCTGATGGATGGGGCGCAGGGCCATGCTCGGCGCGGCCTCGCCGTCGATCGGCTCGCCGAACACATTGAAGGCACGGCCCAGGAGCCCCGGTCCCACCGGGACCTCGATCGGGCCCCCGGTATCCACCACCGGTGCCCCGCGGCGCAGGCCCTGCGTCAGCGTTAGGGCGATGCCGCGCACGGTCTCGGCCGAAGTATGGGCGGCCACCTCGATCACGATCTGACTGCGCTCCCCGGCCAGTAGTCTTGTGTTCAGGGCCGGGAGTCGAGAGGGGAAACGTGCGTCGATGACACTGCCGCGCACACCGATGACGGTGCCGCGATTGGGCGCGGTTGCGTTGGGGGATATCGGCATGCAATCACATCGCCCGGGCGGGCGCTCCGGTGGACCTCCGTCTCGGTCTGCAACTGCGCCTGTACCATTCGTCGTCGCCCGGTGTGGTCCCTCCCCGTGACTGAAGACCGTCGGGTTCGGCAGGGGAAGAGCCCGTGGCGGCGGGCCGCGGCCGCTCTACGACGCGGCCAGAGCGACCGGAGCGCCGCCCTGCTCCCCGGAGGCCAGGATCCCGTCCAGGACGAGCTGGATCGCGTGCCCCAGCTCCCCCGGCACCGGGGTGGGCGACAGGCCGCGTACCGCGTCCGCGAAGCACTGGAAGCTGTCGCGATCGGGTGGGTCCAGTTCGTCGGGCGAGATGGTGACGGCCTCACCATCGCGGGTCCGTAGCGAGAGGCCCTCCCCCGGCGCGCCCGCCGTGAGCACCCCCTCGCTCCCGTGGACCTCGAAGCTCATGTGGTTCACCGGGCTGGTCCAGCTCAGCTCCAGTACACCGGTGGCGCCGCCGCGGAAGCGGAACAGGGCCGTGGCATTGTCCACCACGTCGATATCGGGCCGGAGAGTGGACGTCAATGCGCGCACGCTCTCAATCTGCCCGCCGTACCACTGCATCATGTCGCCCACATGCACCCCGATGTCTCCGACGATCCCGCCGCCGCAGGCACGGGTGACAAACCACGTCGAGCCCGGCGCCCAGCCCTGATCGGGGGCCGTGGTGTGCACGCGGATGGCCCGGATGTGCCGCACCTGACCCACGCGGCCCTCGGCCACCAGCCGGGCAACGGTCTGGTAGAACCGGTCATAGCGCCGGGAAAGGTTGATCTGCAGAACCCTGCCCGTCTCCTCCGAGGCGGCGACCATCTGCCGGGTCTCGGCGGCGCAAAGGCCCATGGGCTTCTCGCACAGCACGTGGCAGCCCGCCCGGAGGGCCGCCAGCGTCATGGGACAGTGCAGGTGCACCGGTGTCGCCACGGAGACGGCGTCCACCAGCCCCGAGCTTAGCAGCTCCCGGTAGTCGGAAAACAGGGCCGCCTCCTTTGCGTGGGCCTCCTGGACCGTCGCCATACGCTCGGCGACGGGGTCGCACAGCGCGGCGATCCTCACGCCGGGAACCTCCGCGAAGCGCGGGGCGTGACTGCGCTGCGCGATCATGCCGCAGCCGATGATCCCGATCCCAATGGCCTGCTCGCTCATTGCTGCGCCTCCCTCAGAATGCTGCGCAGATTATCCATGCCCCTCTGATTGGCGTAGCGGGCCTCCTGAGTGCCCTCGTACTCCAGGGAGAGGTAGCCGTCGTAGCCCGCGGCCTGCAGAGACCGGATCGCCTCGGCGATGCCGAGATCTCCCTCCGCGGCGATGGCGGCCCGGGTGAAGATGCCCCGGCCGCGGTCGCGCCAGCCGGCCGGATCCTCGGGTGGCGAGGTGCGAATGTGGTGGTCCTTGATATGCACCATCGCGGCAAAGGGCGCACAGCGGGCGATGGCGCCGAGAGTGTTCTGCAGCTCCACGGCGAAGAAGTTCCCGGTATCCACCAGGAGGCGGAAGTTGTCGCGGGCCACGTCTCGGTGCAGCCGCAGGACTCGCTCGGCGCCCTGCACGTGCATTCCGTGGTTCTCGATCATGGTGGTGATGCCGTAGCGGGAGGCGTAGTCCGCGATGCGGCCGCAGGCCTCTACCAGGGCCCGCAGGTCCCGCTCGAACTGCGCGTCGTCGGCCTGCTCCGCGGGCCGCGAGGCCACATCATGCCTCACCAGCCTCGTCCCCAGACGCACGGCGAGGTCCACCTGCGCCTCCACGCGGTGCACCTCGGCCTCGAACTGCTCGGCGGTAAGGTCGATGAAGCTCGCGCCAAAGGTGTAGCAGGAGATATCCAGGCTCAGCTCCCTGGCCTTGACCGCGAGGTCGTCGGCAAGCTCCGGCGTCTGCTCCAGTGCCAGACCGGCCACCGGGACGATCTCGACGTGCTCCGCTCCCTGCTCCGCGAGCCAGTCGAAGACGCCGGGTATGTCGAGCGCGCCGGCCTTCACGGCCCCCAGCAGGCTGTACGTGCTGGCACCAACCTTCATCACAGACCTCCCTGTGCCGCCGATTGCGGCGGGTCGGGCCCGCCGGTCGCCATACTCGTAGCTGACTTCCCCGCCGCGCGCATGTGTCCTCCCTCCTTTTGCGCGGCAGGGACCGGTGCCCCCAACAGCGAACCATCCCGGCATCGTCTGCCACGAAAGGAACCAGGCATATGGCCGATCTCCCGGCGTTTCCCACCTTCACCGTTGAAGACTGCACATTCACACGGCTGATCCTGGGTCACAATCCGTTTCTGGGGTACTCGTACCTGAGCAACGCCCGGTCCACGGAGTATGTCCGGCGCTTCAGCACCTTCGAGCCGATCCGCGATGTGATCGTGGCCGCTCTGGGCATGGGGGTGCGCAGCATCATGCTCAGCACGGGCGGAGAGAACTGCGACCGTGTGGCCCGGGCCATCGAGGCGGCCCAGGAGCAGAGCGGTGTTGAAATGTCCAACCTCGTCATCGTCGGCACCGATGTGGCCGAGCAGGTCGACTTCCTCAAACGTGTCAACTGCCGGGTCTGCCTCGTTCACGGTCAGACCACCGACTCGATGTTCTGGCGCTCGGAGTGGACCTTCAAGCCCGAGTTCCCCGAGCTCTTGGCCCGGATCCGGAGCGCGGGCTTCGTCCCCGGCATGTCCAGCCACAATGGGGGAGAGACCGTGCCCCTGGCGGAGAACTACGATGTGCACGTGATCAACACCCCGATCAACAAGATCGCCTGGCGAATGTGCCCCTGCGTGGAGCAGGTGCTGGATGTGGTGCGCAAGTCATCGAAGAGGGTCATCGGCATGAAGCCGCTGGCGATGGGGCGCATCGCCCCGCAAGAGGGCATCGACTACGCCCTCAGCGTCCGCGGACTGGACGCGCTGTGCGTGGGCATCGGCACCGTGGCGGAAGCTGAGGAGACGTTTGGGATCGCAGCGGAGGCGCTGCGGGGTTGAGGCTCCGAGTCACGAGTCACGAGTCAACGGCACACGGCGGCCAACGGCGGCCAACGGCGGCCAACGGCAACAAGGCTCTGGCCCACGGCTCCCTTCTTCGCGGTGCGGCGCCTCGTGCCGTGACGGCGGCAGAGAGAGCCGGAAGGGAGCGCGGCCACGGCAATGGGACCAGCGGAGGGTCGGCCCGGCCGACGGGCCTGCAGCCGACACCACTTCACACCGCACCCACGGCTCGGCGGCCTGCCGCTCCGGGCCCTATGCATCACCGCCTGCGCGGTGATGGCTGCTGTCTGTCAAGGAGGGGTTCTATTGGAGACCCAGGCGTTCGTAACACCCAATGAGTTCGAGGGCTCGGACGTTGAGCGCATCAACCAGGCCGTGGGGGTCGCCGCGGGGACCGGCCGCCGAGTGGTCATCCCGCGGCACAACCGCAGCGCCCGGGGCGAGGGGGATCTGTGGCTGCTGGACAGCGCCATCCTGCTGCCCGGCGACACGGTCCTGGAGCTCAACGACTGCCACATCCAGCTCTCCGACCGTTGCCGGGACAACATGATCCGTAGTGCCAACTGTGGCCTGGGGATCACGGAGGTCCGTCCCCTGTCCGGCATCCACATCTACGGTGTGGGCACCGCCGTGCTGGAAGGCGCCAACCGTCCCCGGGCCACCGGCGACGGCGGCAAGACCCTGGGGCAACACACGTTCGGCACCGACGCCGGGGTCGAGGGCGAAAGCCAGACGGGAGACTGGCGCAACATCGGCATCCTGCTCGCCGCCGTGGAGAGCTTCAGCATCCGCAACATCTCCATGCATGACACCCACTGCTGGGCGATCTCCCTGGAACGCTGCGCCCGCGGCCTGCTGCGCGATATCGCCTTCCAGTCCTGCGGCCACAAGGTGGTGGATGGCGTGGAGCGTACCCTCCTCAACCAGGACGGCATCGACCTGCGCCTGGGGTGCCATGACATCCAGATCGACAGCATCAGCGGCTACACCGGGGATGATCTCATCGCGCTGACGGCGATCCCCAATCCCAGTGGCGTCGCCGGGAGCGACCGGTCCACGATGGTCGGCTCCACTCGCGACCGGGGCGAGGGCCAAGACGACATCCGGCACGTGACCATCCGCAATGTCAGGGGTTACTGCCGGGGGGGACACCACATCGTGAGGCTTCTGAACACCTCAGGCGTGCGGATGCACGACATCCTGCTCGATGGCCTGCTGGACACCTCGCCGGCTGAGATGCGCTGCCGGGCGGCGGTGAAGATCGGCGACAGCGCCTATGGCGGGGGTGTCGCGCCGCTTGGAGATACGCGCCGGATCATCGTGACCAATGTGGTGAGCCGGGCGCAGCACACCATCCTCATCGGCGGGTCGCTGTGTGACTCGATCCTCAGCAACATCATCCGCCACGACGTGCCCGGTGAGGCGGTCACGGTCGCTTCGGGACCGGAGTACGTGCGCGATGTGGTCATCAGCAACGTACACGTGGCCCGGGAGTGAGGGCGGTCCGCGCTGCGCGCGGGTTGCGGGTCTGCCGTCGGTGGCGCGGGCTTTCCCTTGTCTTCCGCACATTGTGGGCCAGGATGTGCGGAAGACAAGGGAAAGCCCGCACGGTAGGCCACTGAAGTCACGCCGGTGCCCAGAACACCAGCGGAACCGCCCCCGTGCCCGCGGTCTTCCAAGACCGCACGGTAGGGCACTGAAGTCACGCCGGTGCCCAGAACACCAGCGGAACCGCCCCCGTGCCCGCGGTCTTCCAAGACCGCACGG
>Ga0334885_1001396_pt1 | contig 29935 bp, 23 predicted proteins | sample GraSluR1_MG_8_FD_207233 | JGI IMG/M metagenome (GOLD analysis project Ga0334885, IMG submission 207233) | Sludge microbial communities from methane-producing bioreactor in Wageningen University, Netherlands - Granular Sludge_31_05-R1 | ecosystem: Engineered > Bioreactor > Anaerobic >...
AGGGCGCAGCGCCGCGGTTGGGACGAGAACGACCTTGCCGCTCGCGAGGGGGTCCAGATGTCGCTGGACCTCAAGCGGGCGCGGGCCGATGTGGTATTGGACAATTCACAATCCCCCGAGCACATCCGTGCCCAGGTCGAGCGGCTTTGGCATGGGCTGGTCGGCTGAGTCGTCTCTCGGGCGCCTTCCGCGCCGGATGTGTCGCCGAGCCGCCTGAGGCGTCCCTTGGAACCGATCCTCCGGTTGCCGAGGCGGCTTCGACTCGCACGCAACCGGCGAGGTTGGCGGCCAGCGTGCGTTGAACCCAACACCCGAAATCCCTTTCCCGCCCAATTGTCGCTTTTCGCGCCTCTACCCGAACTGCGTACAACCCCACCGCCGACGCCTTCCGCGCGCCGGCCCCCGTTCACCCTCTTCAGGAGCACGTGACGATGGCAAACTCCAAGCAAAGCAGGCCGGCGGGCCGGCCGCGGCGGCCCCGTTACGTCGACAACGACGAGGCGGAGTCCGAGATCGATTTCGACAAGGAGCCTCTTTCCCTGGCCGAGGAGCTGGTCGGCCAGGCCGACGCGCTCCGCGACGACGCCGACCGGCGCTACGAGCAGATTAAGCAGTCGGGCGACACCCACATCGCCGAGCTGCAGCGGATGTCGATGAACGAGCTGATCGAGGAAGCCCGCAAAGAGAACCTCACCGACTACGCGGGCGTCAAGAGGCAGGACCTGATCTTCCGGATCCTGAAGGAGCGGGTCAAGCTCAACGGCCTGATGTTCGGCGAGGGCACCCTCGAGGTCTTGCCCGACGGGTTCGGATTCCTCCGCAGCCCCGATTACCACTATCTCTCGTGTCCCGACGACATCTACGTTTCGCCCAGCCAGATTCGCCGGTTCGGGCTTCGCACGGGCTCGACCGTGTCGGGGCAGATTCGCCCCCCCAAGGAAAACGAGCGATACTTCGCCCTGTTGCGGGTCGAGGCGATCAACCACGAAGATCCCAACCAGCTTTCGCAGAAGGTCTTTTTCGACGACCTGACGCCGCTGCATCCCGACGAGCGGATCGTCATGGAGTGCCCCAGCGGCGACATCAACACCCGCGTGGTCGACCTGATCGTGCCCGTGGGGTTCGGCCAGCGAGGTCTGATCGTCAGCCCGCCGCGGGCCGGCAAGACCATCCTCATGCAGAAGATGGCCAAGGCCGCCCTGGCCAACTACCCCGACCTGTACGTCTTCATGCTGCTGATCGACGAGCGGCCCGAGGAAGTCACCGACATGGAGCGCCAGGTCAAAGGCCCGAATTGCGAGGTGATCAGCTCCACCTTCGACGAGCCCTCGTCGCGCCACATCCAGGTCGCCGACATGGTGCTCGAAAAGGCCAAGCGGATGGTCGAGTACGGGCGCGACGTGATGATCTTCCTCGACTCGGTCACCCGGCTGGCCCGCGCTTGGAACGCCGAGTGCCCCCACTCGGGCAAGATTCTCTCGGGCGGCGTCGACGCGAACGCCCTGCAGCGGCCCAAACGCTTCTTCGGCGCCGCCCGAAAGGTCGAGGAGGGCGGGTCGCTCACGATCCTCGGCACCGCCCTGATCGAAACCGGCAGCAAGATGGACGACGTGATCTTCGAAGAGTTCAAGGGGACGGGCAACCTCGAGATCTGGCTTGACCGCCGGCTGGTGGACAAGCGCATCTGGCCGGCCATCGACATCAACCGCAGCGGCACGCGCCGCGAGGAGATGCTCATGGACCCCGAGGAGCATCGCCGCGTGTGCGTGCTCCGCCGCGTGCTCAACGATATGAATCCCCCCGAAGCCATGGAACTGCTCGTCAGCCGTCTCGGCAAGACGAAGACCAACGCCGAGTTCCTCATGAGCATGAACATGAAATAGCCGGAAAGGACAACGTGACCCACGTCTATCACGGAGATGGAAACCCGCCCGACGGGCGATTCGCGATTGTCGTCTCGCGGTTCAACGAGTCGATCACCGTGAACCTGCTCGACGGGGCCGTCGCCGCGCTGGCCGCCCGCGGCGTCGCCGACGAGGCGATCGACGTCGCCTGGGTTCCCGGCGCGTTCGAGATCCCCACGGTGGCCGAGCGCCTCGCCGCCTCGGGAGGCTACGCCGCCATCGTCTGCCTGGGCGCGGTGATTCGCGGCGAGACCACGCACGACCAGCACATCAACCGGGCGGTGAGCACGGCGCTGGCCGAGATCGGCGTGCGGCATCGGCTGCCCGTCCTGTTCGGCGTGCTCACGTGCAACACCCTCGACCAGGCGGTTGCCCGGTCGGGCGGCCAGGCCGGCACGCGAGGCAAAGACCGCCCCGACAGCCGCATCGGCAACAAGGGGTCGGAATGCGCCGAAGCGGCCGTCGAGATGGTCAACCTCATGGCGAAGCTCCCTCCCGTTCGTCCTTCCTGACGCGGCCCGTGGCCGCAGCCAGGCAGCGGACAGGCCCTGATGGAACGCTGGGAATCATGGAGTGTTGGAGTGACGGACTCATGGGATTCGCCACGGATGGGGCCCATCGTTCCATGCCTCCATCCCTCCAACACTCCACAACATGCGCGCACGGCGCGAAGAAGTGACAGCGTAAAACTCGAAACCGACCTGCAATTATACCCGACCCATGACCCGTCGCAGCCGAGCGCGGCAAGTCGCGTTCCAAGTCCTGTACCAAGACGACCTCAACCCGGGCGTCAGCCCCATGGTCGGCGAGACGCTCCAGGCCGAGCGCCTGAGGACGACCGAGCTGCTCCAGTTCTCGCGGCAGCTCGTGGCCGGAGTCCGGCGGAATCGGCCTCAGCTCGACGAGATCCTCGAGCGGGCCGCCGCGAACTGGAGCCTCCGCCGCATGTCGGCCACCGACCGCAACGTGCTTCGCCTGGGCGCCTACGAGCTGCTGCACACCGACACGCCCGAGCGCGTTGCCGTCGACGAGGCCGTCGAACTGGCGAAACGATTCGGCTCCGCCCACTCGGCCGCCTTCGTCAACGGAATCCTCGACCGGCTCATGCAAGACAAAGCCGCGAGTAGTGGTTAGTGAGCAGTGGGTAGCGGCAAGTGAAGATCGGATGCAGCGTCTGCTGGTTCTGAACCCCAAACCCTGAACCCTGAAACCCGCACCCTCCCATGGGAATCTTCGACAAGCTGAAACAGGGCCTGAAGAAGACCACGCAGCTTCTTCGCACCGACGTTCGCGATCTGTTCAAGGCGGAAGGCCAACTGGTCGACGAGACCTTCTTGGACGGGGTCTTCGAGCCGCTCGTCAAGATGGACATGGGCGTCGAGGCCGCCACCGCGATCGTCGACGACGTGCGCGAGGCCTTTGAAAGCCGCGTAGTCCATCGCGACGAGATCGTCGAGCAGATCAAAGGCAAGCTCAAGTCGCTGATGGCCCAGCCCAGCGAGCCGATCCGCTTCGCCGACGGCGGCCCCACGGTGATCATGGTCTGCGGGGTGAACGGGTGCGGCAAGACGACGTCGATCGCCAAGCTGGCCCACATGTTTCTGGCCGACGGCAAGAAGGTGATCCTCGGCGCGGCCGACACCTTTCGGGCCGCGGCCGTCGAGCAGTTGACCATCTGGGCCCAGCGCTTGGAGTGCGAGATCGTCACCGGCCCCCAGGACAGCGATCCGGCCAGCGTCGCGCACCGGGCCGTGGCCCAGACGCTCGAAGCCGGCGCCGACGTGTGCATCGTCGACACGGCCGGCCGGCTCCAGACCCAGCAGAACCTCATGCAGCAGTTGAGCAAGATCCACCGCGTGTTGGGCAAGCAGATCGCAGAGGCCCCCCACGAGGTGATCCTCGTGCTCGACGCCACCACCGGCCAGAACGGCATCAGCCAGGCCAGGCACTTCACCGAGGCGGTCCATTGTACGGGCATTATCCTGGCCAAGCTCGACGGCACGGCCAAAGGCGGCGTGGTCGTCGCCATCCGCCAGCAGGTGGGCCTGCCGGTCAAGTTCGTTGGCGTCGGCGAGAAGGCCGAGGACTTGGCCCCCTTCGACCCCGACTCGTTCGTCGACGCCTTGTTCGAGGACGTCGAATCGGGCGAGTAGGGGCCTTCCGACTCGGGCGTGGTTTCCGTGATCCCGTGCGCACGGCAAGCGACTTGCGTCGAGCGAAGGGTCGGGCGGCGGCACGCGCCGGTTGACACTGCCGGCGCGGTGTGTCAAGGTGAAGCGGTCGGTCGCCCGCCCCCGTACCCGAGCCCGAAGTGGTCGAGGCACTGCCGGCGCCGTTTCTCAACCGAACCCGGAGACGCCTTCCCGATGCAAATCGACGCGATCGAAGTGTTTCACGTCGCCCTGCCGCTCCGCCGGACGATGGAGTTGCCGTCGGGTCCCACCCATACCCTCGAAACGGTGCTCGTTCGCCTCGAGAGTGGCGGGGTGTCCGGGTGGGGCGAAGCGAGCCCCGGCAACGCGCCCCTGACCGGCGCCGAGTGGGCGGGGGGCGTTTTTGCCTGCGTCCGCGACTGGCTGGCCCCGGCTCTGGCCGGGCGCATGGTCGAGTCGGGCGCGGCCCTGCAAGACCGCCTGGCCCGCTTTCACGGCAACCGTTTCGCCAAGGCCGCCCTCGACACCGCCTGGTGGGACCTCCACGCCCGACTGGCCGGCAAGCCGCTCCACGAAGTGCTCGGCGCCCGCCGCGAGGCGGTCGAGGTGGGCGTGGGCTTCGACCGGATGGACTCGATCGACGAGTTGTTCAAGGCGGTGGGCCGAGCCTTCGACGCGGGCTACGCGCGCGTCGAGTTGAAGATCCGCCCCGGTTGGGACATCCAGATGATCAACCTCGTGCGCCGGGAATTTCCCGTCCAGACGATCCACGTCGACATCGAAGGGGGGATGCGCCTGGATCACATGGAGCTGCTGTGCCGCCTCGACGACTTCATGCTCGCCATGGTCGAGCAGCCCCTGCCGGCCGACGATCTGGTGGGGCACGCCATGGTGCAAGAGGCCGTGCGCACGCCGGTGTGTCTCGACGAGGCGATCACCACGCCCGACCAGGCCGACATGGCCCTCGAGCTGCACAGCGCGAAATACGTCAACGTCAAGCCGGGCCGGGTGGGCGGGCTCACGCCGGCCATCGCCATCCACGATGCCTGCCACCACGATTGCACCCCGTGCTGGGTCGGTGCGATGCCCCAGAGCGCCGTCGGCGCCCGGATCGGGCTGGCCCTGGCGGCCAAGGAGAACTTCACCTATCCGGCCGACTACATCCCGCTCGGCGAACCGCTCGCCGAAGACCTGGCCGAGCCCGCGGCCGCCGCGCGGACCGGCGACGAGGGCACGCTTCGCGTTCCCCTGTGGTCGGAGCCCGGAATCGGCATCGAGCCCGACCGCGAACGGCTCGAGCGATTCTGCCGCACGCGAGCGCTTCTCTAGAAAGACCCGCCGGATGATCTGCGTCATTGCGACAATCGAGGTGGCCGAAGGGCGGCGCGACGATTTTCTCGCCGAGTTTCGGCGGATCGTTCCCCTGGTGCTCGCCGAGGAGGGATGCCTGGAATACGGCCCCATGGTCGACGTGCCCACCGAGCTCGGCGCCCAGGCCCCCGCCCGAAACCATGTGGTCACGGTGGTCGAGAAGTGGGAAAGCGTCGAGGCCCTCGAAGCCCACCTTATGGCCCCCCACATGATCGAGTACCGCAAGCGGGTCAAGCCGTTGGTGCGCGGTTCGAGCCTCCAGGTGCTTCGCCCGGCGTGAAGGATCGTGGAGTGTTCGCCGAGGGCACCCCACGGCGAACGTTGCGCCCTGGCGCGGGTGGGTCGGCGCTGCGCTGGGACAACCCACCCGCTTGAGCCGGCTCAAGTCCTATCGGGCCCCATCGGCCCGCGCAAGCCGTCTATCTGCGCCAGCGGGGCAGCAGGCGCCCGGTGCGATCCATGTAGTCGCGGTAGGGCTTGCCGAAGTGGTCGAGCATTGCCTGTTCTTCCCGGCCGACGCGAAAGAGATACAGGGGAATGAAGAAGATCAGCATGGCGGGGCCGGCGATCGCATTGGGCAGAAGCAGCGCCTGGGCGACGCCCCAGAGCAGGTGGGCGGCATACATGGGATGGCGGATGAATCGGTAAACTCCCTCCGTGACGAGCGTCTGGTCCTCCCGGACCTCCACCCAAGGCGACCAATTGCGTCCCAGGTCGACGTGCGCCCGCCACAACAACCACAAGGCCGCGGCAAAGGCCCCGGCGCCGATCGAGCCGGCCCAGCGGGGCAGCCCGTAGTCGGCGAAGTCGAGCCAGCCGGTGAACAGGTAAACCGGCGGCAGCACGAGCAGGCCGAGGCCGGCCAATCCGGTCAAGGCGGCATCGACCGCACTGGTGCGCCGCCGGGTTGCGCGTCTTTGCCGATCCCGTCTTGTGTAGACGCCGCGGATGGCGCAGCCCGCGACAAATCCGGCCAGAAAGACCATCTCGAAGCAATTCTCGAACATGATTCCCTTCGCGGAGGGCGGTGTACGCGGTTTGCCGTGCGCCGGCGAAGTGAAACCTACCGAACGGCAGGGGTTCGATCAATCGGGCCCGGCTGCCCGGCTCGTGGCAGCCGCGTCGCGGCCGCTTGTTTTCCGCAAGGCGATCCCGTAGCATCGGGGTCGAACGCGGCGCGATTGGCCCTTGGGCTGCAAGGAGAATCTCGATGTCCAGGTCATGCGTGAGTTTCGGCCGGCGGGGCTTTCTGAGCCTCGCGGCCGTTCTGCTGGTGGCCGGCTCGGTGTCGGCTTCCGATTCGGCCCAGGTGAAGGCGCAGTTCGCCGATCCACCTCGGCAGTACGCCTCGGCGCCGCTTTGGGTGTGGAACGACCTGCTGACCGAGGAGCAGATTCGCTCGACCCTTCGCGACCTGGCCGGGCAGAAGGTCATGCAGGCGTTCGTCCATCCCCGGCCCGGGCTGATGACGCCCTATCTCTCGGACGACTGGTTCCGCCTCTGGAAGGTCGCTCTCGACGAGGCCGAGCGGCTCGACATGAACATCTGGGTCTACGACGAGAACTCGTACCCCTCGGGCTTTGCGGGCGGGTTGGTGCCCGAGGCGCTGCCCGACGCGCGGGGCAAGGGTGTCCACTTCGCCGAGGTGAAGAGCCTAACGCCCGGCCTCTCTCCCGAAGCGGGCGAGGGGAGCCGCCAAACGCCCGCCAAGACGCTCGGCGACGACGTGCTGGCCGTGTACCGGCTCACCGACGAGGGGAGCGAGAATGTGACCGAGCAGGCCAGGGCCGGCGTGGCCATGCCCGAGGGACGCTACCTGGTGGCCACCGTGCGCCTGGCGCCCAGTAGCGGCTGGTTCGGCGGGAAGTGGTACGTCGACCTGCTTAAGCCGGGCGTGACCGAGAAGTTCATCGAAATTACGATGGAAGCGTATCGGCGCCACGTCGGCGATCAGTTCGGCAAGCGCATGCCCGGCTGGTTCACCGACGAGCCCCACCTGGCCCCGGCGGGCGGGCTGCACTGGTCGGACCATCTGCCCGAGCTGTTCCAAGCGCGGTGGGGATACGACCTCGTCGACGGCCTTCCCAGCCTGGTCCGGCCGGTCGGCGATTGGAAGCGGGTGCGGCACAACTACTATCGGCTCCTGCTCGAGCAGTTCATCGAGCGGTGGGCCAGGCCCTGCTACGAGTACTGCGAGAAGCACGGCATCGAGTTCACCGGCCACTACTGGGAGCACGGATGGCCCGGCGCCGGGCACGGCGGCGACAACATGGCCATGTACGCCTGGCATCAGCGCCCGGCCATCGACATCCTCATGAACCAGTATCGCGAGGACACCCACGCCCAGTTCGGCAACGTCCGCGCGGTGCTCGAGCTGGCCAGCGTCGCCAATCAGCTCGGACGCCGGCGCACCCTCTGCGAGGTCTACGGCGCCGGGGGCTGGGACCTGCGGTTCGAAGACATGAAGCGGATCGGCGATTGGATCTACGTGCTGGGCGTCAACACGATGGACGAGCACCTCTCGTACATCACGCTGCGAGGCGCCCGAAAGCGCGACCATCCGCAGTCGTTCTCTTACCACGAGCCGTGGTGGGAAGCCTACCACGTGATGGCCCGCTACTTCACGCGCCTGTCGCTGGCGCTTTCGGAGGGCGAGCAAGTCAACCGCATCCTGCTCATCGAGCCCACGACCACGACCTGGATGTACCAGGGCGACGCCCGTCTGGCCGAGATCGGCAACTCGTTCCAGCAGATGGTCGTCACGCTGGCCAAAGAGCAGGTCGAATTCGACCTGGGCTGCGAAGACGTGATGGCCCGGCACGGCTCGGTCGAAGGTTCGGAACTCGTCGTGGGCCTGCGCCGCTACCACACGGTGGTGATTCCGCCGATGACCGAGAACCTGAACCCCGAGACGATGGACCTCCTCGAAGCCTATCTGGCCGGTGGCGGCACCGTCTTCTGCTGCGGCCCGCCGCCGGCCCGCGTCGACGGCAGCCCCTCCGGCCGCGGCGCCGCGGCGGCCGATCGGCCCGGATGGCGCCAGATCGACCCTTCGATGAGCACGGCGCTGCTGGCCGGCCGGTCGGCCGACGGTTTCGTGATCCGGCGGCGCGGCCACGGCGGGAGCATCCTCTATCACCACCGGCGAAAGCTCGACGACGGCGAAATCCTCTTCCTCGCGAACACGAGCATCGACGCGCCCGCGTCGGGCGTGATCAACGCCCGGGCCCGAGGCGTCGGGCAGTGGCACCTCGATACGGGCGAGGTCACGGGCTATCCGTTCGCGCCGGTCGACGACGGGGTGAAGTTCGATTTCGACGTGCCGCCCTGCGGCAGCCTGCTGCTGTTTCTGAGCAGCGACCCGCGCGAGCCGGCCGAGCCGCGGCCGCCGCTTTCGTCGACGATCGCCGCCGACGGCCCCATGACGATCCGCCGGGTGGAGCCCAACGTGCTCACGTTGGACTACGTCGACGTCGCGGCGGGCGGCGAGACGAAGCAAGACCTTTACTTCTTCCGGGCCGCCCATTTCGCCTTCCAGAAGCACGGGATGGAAGGCAACCCCTGGAGCCGCGCGGTCCAGTTCCGCGACGAGCTGATCACCAAGACCTTCCCCGCCGAAAGCGGCGTCGAGGCGACCTACCGGTTCACGATCCAGGGAGAAGTGCCCAAACCGCTGTGCGTGGTCGTCGAGCGGCCCGACCTTTATACGGTTACCTGCAACGGCAAGCCCGTGGCGGCCGCGGAGGGCGACTGGTGGCTCGACAAGGCGTTCGGCCGGGTCGACGTCACCGCCGCGGCGCGGGTCGGCGAAAACGCCCTGACGCTCAAGGCGTCGCCGTTTACGGTCTGGCACGAGATCGAGCCGGTCTACGTGTTGGGCGATTTTTGGCTCGAAGCGGCTGACCAGGGGTTCGTCATCGCGCCCGACCAGCCCTTGCGACTCGAGCGCCGGCTGACCCACGACAACGAGCCCGAGGGCGCCATGTGGCTCAGCGCGGGCATCGGGTTCGGCCGGCCCGCCGACGCCGAGACGGGTAACGACGGCGATCCGTTCCTCGTGTTCGACTTGGGCAGGCCGTGCCGGCTCCGCGGCATCGAGGTCTGGAACTACAACGAGGTCAACCTCACCCAGCGGGGCGTCAAGAAGATGGAGGTCAGCGCCTCGGCCACCGGTGAGCCCGACTCGTTCACGACTGCCGTCGGGACCTTCGAGCTGGCGCAGGCGAGCGGCGGGGCGCGGGCCGGCGTCAGCGAGACGTTCCAGGTCGACGTGCCGGGGGGGCGGTTCGTCAAGTTCGACATCTTATCGAATCATTGGGGTGGAACGTTCCCCACCGGCGCGCCGGGCAAAGACAACGCCTTCGTCGGCCTGAGCGAGGTCCGGTTCTTCGCCGAAGCCGATGGGGGCAAGATCGCGCCCGTCGCGGGCGTGACGATCCACGCCTTTTCGAGCGAGCTGGCCGAGCGGCACAACCGGGCCGCGCGGCTCCTGGTCGACGGGAGCGGGCTGCACCGGACCGCGACGGGTTGGACCCGGCAGGGCCATCCCTTCTACGCGGCCGGCGTGGCCTACGGGCAGAAGTTCCACGTGGCCCAACCGAGCGGTCGCTACGTCGTGTCGCTGCCCAACTGGCACGGCAGCGTGGCCAAGGTGCTCGTGGGCGGCGAGCCGGCCGGGTACGTTGCCTGGCCTCCCTGGGAGTGCGACGTGACCGACCGGATCAAGCCCGGCGAGAACCTGATCGAGGTCGTGGTCGTCGGCACCCTGAAGAACACGCTCGGCCCGCACCACGCCGGGGCGCTTCGCGGCGCGGCCTGGCCGCACATGTTCGAGCAGGGCCCCGTAACCGGCCCGCCCCCCGGCGCCCAGTACGACACGATCGACTACGGGCTGTTCGAGCCGTTCGTGCTCCGCCACGCGCCGTAGCGACCTCTCCATGGGGCCGGGCGTGCAAAGGGATCGCTTGGGACGGGCAGGGAAGCGGACGCTCGGCGTCGGAAGGAACCGGTGCGCGGCGGGGCCGTGATTCACGGGTTCATTCCGGCTGGCCCGTCGAAGTAGAAGCTTACGCTGGTGTCCGGGCAGCCGGAAGGCGGAACTCCAAATCAGGGGAGCGGCAGCCGGCGAATCAGCCAGTCGGTTTCCCGCGTGGCGGGTACGCGAGTTCCTTCTACGGGAACCAGGGCGTCGATCAAGGCCGCGATCGCGATGGGTTCCGGCGCCGGTCGGCCCAGCAAGACGCCGTAGCTTCCCAACAGCACGGTTCCCGAGTTCTTGGGCTGGCAGTTCCCCCAGAGCTGCACCCCGGCCGGCTGCAGCCGAAAGGCGAGGGCCAGTTCCTGGTAGGCGACCGGGTCGTCGGCGCCGACGAGGGCGAGGCCGGGGGCGATGTCCAGCCGCTCGACCGCCGCCTCGAGGAGCAACCGGCTTACGCGCCCCGGGCCCGCGATCAGCCCGCCTTCCGCGCGATCGAGCCGTCCGCGCACGAAGGTCGCCTTCTGGAGGCCGATCTGGGCGGCTCCTTCGATCGTGTGGGCGAGGCGTCCGGCGGCCAGCCGGGCCAGGTCGACTCCGGTGAAGGTGCCGAACATCTCGCCGGTGCCCCCATCGGCCGCGTCGCTCATCCAGAACAGGCCGCGAAAACGGCACTCCGGGCCGAGCGCATTCCAGGAGGGAAGCCCCATTGCGACGAGCGAGCAGGGAATTTCGCCCTCGCCCGTGGCCAGCCCGAAACGCGTGACGGGCCGATCGGATTCGCGCCGGCGCTCGACGCGGATTTGCACGGGCTTGGGCGTGTCGACGCCGGCAATGCGGAAGGCGACATCGAGCTGCGCCCCGGCGGGCATCCACGCGATCCTGGCCTGCATGCCGGTGAGCCGGTGCTCGGCGTCGGGCGATCGGAGCCGCGTTTGGCCGGCGTTGAGCACGACGGCGTCGGGCCGGCCCGCCCGGCCCGCGATGAGGCGCTCGACGAGGGCGAAAACCTGGACCAGGTCGTCGCCCTCGATTTCGGCCCGCGACGCGGTGAGCGTCCACACGGCCCCACCCGTCTCGGCCGATTCGTGCCAGGCGGCGTCGAGGCCGCCGCACCGCAGCAGGGGGCGTCCGGTCTCGGGATCGAAGATCTCGAGGGCTTCGTAGCGAAGTCGACCGGGGCGCGGGTGTTCGAGCCGCTCGATGGAAACGGACTGGCCCAGAAGCCAGCTCAGCCGCTGTTCCTCGTGGCGAACGTGCCCGGGCAGGTGCCGAGCGACGCCCAGTGCCAGCACGATCGCCGTGGGGACCGCACCGAAGAGAAAGAACGCCGCCATGCCCACGCGGCGTCGCGTCTTGTCGGAGAGAGGGAACATCCGTTTTCCCCGTGGCCGGGTAGCCCAACGACCGATCATGGTCGACGATTCGTCATTCGCCCTTCGATGCGGCTTCGTTCTTGGGTGTTTCGCGTTTCGTCATTCTTGCCCGCGTTTTGCCGCCATCTCGTGAAACAGGCTCCAGCGAGCCCGCATTTCGTCGAGGCTGTCGCCGCCGAACTTGTCGACCAGGGCCCGGGCCACCTCGAAGGCGACGACGTTCTCGACGATGACGCTGGCCGCCGACACGGCGCACACGTCGCTTCGCTCGTACGAGGCCTTTTCGGGGCGCCCGGTCCGCAGGTTAATCGATTCGAGCGGCCGGGCCAGGGTGCTGATCGGCTTCATGGCCGCCCGGACCACCAGCGGCTGGGCATTGGTCATGCCGGCTTCGAGCCCGCCGGCGTGGTTCGTCGGGCGCACGTAGCCCAGATTCGGCGTCGACGCCTGATCGGGATCGTAGGCGATGGGATCGTGCACCTGGGAGCCTCGGAGCCTGGCGGCCTCGAAGCCCAGGCCGATCTCGACGCCCTTGATCGCCTGGACGGCCATGACGGCCTGGGCGATCCGGCCGTCGAGTTTCTGGTCCCACTGGGCGTGGGTGCCCAGCCCAAAGGGAACGCTTTCGACGACCACCTCGACCACCCCACCGAGGGTGTCGCCCTCCTTCTGACATTGGTCGATCAGGGCCTTGGCCTCGTGGTCGCGGTCGGGATTGAGCGAGTACAGCTCGCTCTGGTCGCGCCAGGCTCGCCTCGCTTCGAGCGACCCGGTACGCGGTGGGAGTGGGATGGGCCCCAACTCGACCACGTAGCCGAACGCGGTGATTGCGAACGATTCGAGCAGTTGCCTGGCAAGGGCCCCGGCGGCGACTCGGGCAGCGGTCTCGCGGGCGCTGGCCCGCTCGAGGATCGCCCGGATTGGCCCCAGATACTTGATCGCCCCGCTGAGGTCTCCGTGGCCCGGACGAGGTCGATCGAGATCCTCCATCCGCTCCATTTTGTCGTCTTTGTTGGCCACGAGCAGGGCGATGGGGCTCCCCAACGTGACGCCGCGCCAGACGCCCGAGAGAATCTCGACCCGATCCGACTCGATTCGCTGTCGTCCACCGCGGCCGTACCCCCCCTGGCGCCGTCGCAACTCGGCGTCGATCGCGTCGGTGTCGATTTTGAGTCCGCCGGGAAAGCCGTCGACGAGGGCCAGCAGCCCCTTGCCGTGCGACTCGCCGGCGGTCCAGTACCTTAACATCTTATGCCGTCGAAAGTTAGGTGCTCGTAGCGCCCCGATTCGCCGGACGACGGCCACCCACAAGCGACGAGTCCCCCGGCCGCACGGCCTTCTGCCACGAGAAAGACAGAATTCTAACCGCCGGGCCCCGATGGGGACAGAGCGGTTGGGTTCTTAGTCGAAAGCCTGTCCGGTCAGGCGCTCGTAGGCGTCGATGTACTTCTCGCGGGTTTTGGCGACCACGTCGTCGGGCAGGCTGGGCGGGGGACTGTCGCGATCCCAACCGGACTTCAGCAGCCAATCGCGAACAAACTGCTTGTCGAAGGAAGGCTGGCTGCGGCCCGGGCGGTACTGGCTGGCGGGCCAGAAGCGGGAGCTGTCGGGCGTGAGCACCTCGTCGATGAGGATCAACCGCCCGTCCAACCAGCCCCACTCGAACTTCGTGTCGGCGATGAGGATGCCCCGCTCGCGCGCGTACTCCGAGCCGCGGCGGAAGATCTCGAGGCTGCGATCCTGTAGCTCGTCGGCTACGGCGGGGCCCACGATCTCGACCATCCTCTCGAACGAGATGTTCTCGTCGTGCCCGGTCTGGGCCTTGGTGGCGGGCGTGAAGATCGGCTCGTCGAGGCGGGCGCTTTCGCTGAGCCCCGGGAGCAGCTCGATACCGCAGACCGTGCCCGACTGCTGATACTCGGCCCATCCCGAGCCCGCCAGGTAGCCTCGAACCACGCATTCGATGGGGACGACCTCCGTCTTTCGGACCAAGCTCGACCGGCCGGCCAATGCTTGGCGGTCGGTGCCCGGCGGCAGTTCCATCCGGTCGACGTCGATCGTAACCAAGTGGTGAGGCTCCTCGAGCAGGTCGAACCAGAAGGCGGCGATCTGGGTGAGCACGCGTCCTTTGTCGGGAATACCCGTAGGCAGGACGAAATCGAACGCGCTGATCCGGTCGGTGCTGACCAGGAGGAGATGATCTCCGAGGTCGTAGATGTCGCGTACCTTGCCGCGACGGACCGGCAGGTCGGGGATTGACGTCTCGAGTACGACGGGCCTGGTCATTCGATGATTCCTTGATTTGAGGAGCGCGACCCCCGACAATATAGCAGGCAGACACGCCGCTGGGCAACGGGTTTGGACGGCTTGAATCGCGACGACGATTGCGGTAGACTCCCGAGCGGGGGGTGCGTGCTCGCGGGGGATTCTCGGGCCGGGCAGCACCGCGTGCGCACTCGCAGGGAGCGGCCTTCGGGGTGGGTCGCGCAGGCACCCCCCGCCGTTTCATGGGTTCTTACCCAATTCGCCGCTCGGTTGAGGATGGCCTGGGAATGGGAATGATGCGGTTTGTCTCCACGTCGGGACGCATCACCAGCGACATGGTCGAACAGGCCTATCTCTCGGGGTTCGATCGGGTGCCCTGGCAGGTTCGCGTGCGTCACGGCAACGGCGAGTTGCTGCTGGAGCGCCCCGCCTCGGATTCCGGAAATCTTCACATTCCCTGGCGCGTCGAGGGGTACGGCCAGGTCATGCTCTCGACGGCCACGCTCATGGAGCGGCCGCAGGCGTACCATCTGCCGCTGGAGCTCGCCCGCGGCAAGCTGGGCCAGCTACGCAACCAACTGGCGGAATGGCAGATGGTGGGCCTCGAGGTTCCCGCCCGGGTGCAAGACAAGCTGGCCGAAGCCTTGGGCTATTTTGCTCAGGCCGCGGTGATCGACCACGCCTCGGAGCGATCCGTTCGCTTGGCCGACGAGGCAGTGCGCCATGCCCTCAACGCGGCCGATTCGCTGGTGGCCTGCTACACGGAGCAGGTGATCGCCGTTCGACGGCGTGCGACCCCGAAGCTGCCCACCTTGCTGGGCGTCGACTTGGGCCCCGTGCCGCTCGCCCAGACCGCGGCCGACCGGGTCGTGCAAGCCTTCAACGCCGCCGCCGTGCCGCTCGCCTGGCGCCGCGTCGAGGCCACCGAAGGCCATTACGACTGGGAGGCGATCGACCGCCAGGTGCAATGGTGCCGAGCCGAAGGGCTCCGCGTCGCGTTGGGGCCGATCCTCCAGTTCGACCGGTCGAGCTTTCCCGATTGGCTGGCGTTGTACGACGACGACGTCGACAGCCTGTTTTCCCTCGCGACCGAGTTCGTCAAGACGGCCGTGCTGCGGTACCGGGGCCAGGTCGACCTCTGGCAGTCGGCCGGGCGCATCAATTCGGCGGAGCGCATCTCGCTGCCCGAGGAAGTCCGCGTGCGCCTGGCGGCCCGAACGATCGAGCTGTGCCGCAGGCTCGATGCCAAGACGCCGGTGGTGGTCTCCTTCGATCAGCCCTGGGCCGAGTATCTCAGCCGCCACGAGATGGAATATCCGCCCCTTCACTCGGCCGATACCCTGGTTCGCGCCGACCTGGGGCTGACGGGCCTGGCGCTGGAGATCAACGTGGGCTATCATCCCGGCGGCACCCTGTTGCGCGACCTCCTCGAGTTCAGCCGGCAGTTGGACTACTGGAGCCTGCTCGGGGTTCCCCTGTTCGTGACCGTCTGCGCGCCGAGTTCCATTGAGCCCGACCGGATGGCAACGCGGCGGACGGGCATTCCCGGCACGATGTGGACGCCCAAGGCCCAGGCGCTCTGGGTGGCCCGGTACCTGCCGCTCTTGCTGGCAAAGCCCTATCTGCACGGGGTCTTCTGGGGCCAGTTGCACGACGCCCAGCCCCACGAGTTTCCCCACGGCGGCCTGTTCGACGCGAAGGGGCAGCCCAAGCCCGCTCTGCGCCAGCTCGCCGCCATCCGGAAGAGCCACCTTCGCTGAAGCGCCGTCCCTTTACCCTGCCCGGCGGGCGAAATTGGCGATCTCGAGGCGCACGAGGCGGTCGATCAGCTCGGCGGGGGTCTGCGGGCGGCGCAGCGGCTGCTTGGCAAGCATGTCGGCCACCAGCCGCGCCACCCCGGCCGGCGCCTCGGGAACCAGGCGTCGCAGGTCGGGAGCCCGAGCCTGGCAGTGCTGCGCAGCCAACTCGGCCAGGGTCGCGCCGCGAAAGGGCGGGCGGCCCGCAAGCATCTCGAAAAGCACCACGCCCAGGCCGTATACGTCGCTGCGGATGTCGGGCTTCAGGGCCGAGGTGATCATCTCCGGGGCCAGGTAGATGCCGGTCCCCGTGACGCAGCGATCGACGATCGAGCCCGTCTCGCCGCGACGTCGGGCAAATCCCAGGTCGAGCAAGGTCACGTGGTTCGCGGCCGAGAGAAACACGTTCGCCGGCTTCACGTCGCCGTGGGTCCAGCCCTCACGATGCAAGGCATCGAGGGCTTCGGCGGCCTGGCGGGCGATCCATAGCGCCGAGGGAAGGTCGATGCGCCGATCCTCCGAGGCCAGGCGCTGGGCCAGGGTCATGCCGTCAAGCCAGGGCATCACCACGTAGATCGGAGGTCGTCGCAGGCCGTGGGCGAGGATCGGAATCAGGTGGGGATGCGTCACCTCGCGACCAACCCGGGCCTCGCGCCGGACCACGGCGACGGCCCGGGCGTCGTGCTGCCACTCGGCACGGAGCATTTTCAGAGCATAGGGGGCGGGGCCGCCGGGCGATCCGTCCGCCGCGCGCGCCCGATAAACCCGGGTCAGGCTCCCCTCGCCCACCGTGCCCGCCAGTTCCCATTGGTCGACGCGGTGGGGTTCGGGTGCGTTTTGAGCCGGCTCGAGCTGGGGCGCAACCCGTGCCGTCGCTGGAATGACAGGCATCACAAGATTGCGGGAATAGACGGGAAGCAATTTGGGTCTACTCTGTTGGATCGGCCCGGCGGAGTATCGCAGTTGAATGTTCCGCAGAAGGAGCGGTTCGACGCGGCACGGCGTGGGGGGCGCCGACGAGCCCCCCCCTACGTTGCCAGCCGGCCGGATCCGCAGTAAAATGGGAGATTCCGTACTGTGGAGAGGCTGCTGAAAGGGCGGAATCTCCGAGCGGACGGTCTACAGGCGCCGACTCCGAAATCGTCCACGGCGCCGTTTCACGTTGTCTTCGCGCGTACCACGTAGAGGGAGTAGCCCATGAGTTTTCGAGCCATCTCGCTCACCTTGTTTTTTGGTTTGCTGTGCATTGGAATGATCGCCGGCTGCGCTCCGTCGACCGAGGGCACTGCCCCGTCGGGCGGGGGGGCGATTTCCGCGCCGCCGGTTGACGTAGACGACACCGCCGGGTCGGCCTCGACGACCGTTCCCGACGGCGAAGTGCCGAGCTTCGACGAACCCTCCGAGAGCGTGACCGCCCCGGCCGACGAAGCGGCTCCCGAGGCCGACGCGCCCGCCGAATCCGCCCCGGAGACCGAGTAGCCCCCGGCAGGCGGGTCGTTTCCTTCTTGAGAGCGCATGGGCTGCCAGCCCGCCGAGACGGCTTGGGCTGGTGGCCCTTGTTTGTTTTCCGGCGCCTTCTCGGCCCCGATCGTTGCGGGGCTCGCGAAGGTCGCCGCCCGGAGCGACGGTTGACATGGCTTGCCCGGCCTGCCCACAATTGGGGGTAGCTTAAGGCGGAGGGTCGGCAAGCCCCGCCGTGGCTCTTTCTCTTTCTGAACAGGAATCGCACCCATGAAGAACTTGCTCCGCCGCGTTGTGGCCCTCGCCGTGCCCATGCTTTTCGGAATCGCCATCGGCATCGCGTGGAGCCAATCGCTTCCCGAGCGATCGGTCCGGGCTGAGGCGGCCGAAGCCACCCAGGCCAAGGCCGAGAAGGTGCAGCGGTTCGGCGCGGTCATCGGCTTGCGCCCCGAGAAGAAGGACTACTACCTCGAGCTGCACGCCAACACGTGGCCCAGCGTGCTCGAACAGATCCGCAAGTCGAACATCCGCGACTACTCGATCTATCTGGCCGAACTCGATGGGAGGCTCTACCTGTTCGCCACGTACAAGTACACGGGCGACGACTTCAAGGCGGATATGAAGAAGATGGCCGAGGACCCCGAGACCCAGCGGTGGTGGAAGCAGACCGACCCCTGCCAGATCCGTCTTCCCGGCACGCCCGACGGCGAGTGGTGGAAGCCGATTCCCGAGGTCTTTCGTACCGACTGAGTGGCGTGGGAACCGAGCCGATCATCTCGTTCCGGCGGGTGACGAAACGCTTCCCCGGCGTGGTGGCGCTGGACGACGTCTCGCTGGACATCGCTCCCGGGGCGCTGCACGCCATCGTCGGCGAAAACGGGGCGGGCAAGAGCACGCTGGTTCGATGCCTTTCGGGGGTCATCGCCGATTACGAGGGCGAGCTGCACGTGCGCGGCTGCCCGGTCCGATTCCGCGGCACCGCCGACGCCGAGCGCCGGGGAATCAGCATCATCCACCAGGAACTCAACCTGGTCGAGCAGCTCTCGGCCGCGGCGAACGTCTTCCTGGGACGCGAACGGCTCAACCGCCTCGGGCTGCTCGACGACGCGGCCATGGAGCGCGCGACCGCGGCGATCCTCGCCCAGCTCGAGTGCCACGTCGATCCCGCCCAACTCGTGCGCGAGCTCCGGGTGGGCGACCAGCAGCTCGTCGAGATCGCCAAAGCGCTATCCCTTTCCGCCGAGATCCTCATCATGGACGAGCCGACCAGCGCGCTGACCGCGTCGGAGGCGGCCCGGCTGTTCCGCGCGATCGACCGGCTGCGGTCTCGGGGCGCGACGATCCTCTACATCTCCCACAAGCTCGACGAGGTCTTCCGCCTGGCCGACTGGATTACGGTGATGCGCGACGGGCGCGTGGTCGCGACCCTGCCCCGCAAGGATGCCAACCCGCGCCAGATCACGCATCGGATGGTCGGGCGCGAAATCGAGCAGACCGACTTCGACGCGCCGCGCTCGCCGGGCGAGGTGGTGCTCGAAGTCGAGGGGCTGTCGCTCCCCTGGCCCGGCCACGCGCGCCGGTGGAGGCTTCACGGGGTCGACTTCACCCTTCGTCGCGGCGAGATCCTGGGGCTCGCCGGCCTGATGGGCGCGGGCCGCACCGAACTGCTCGAATGCCTGTTCGGCTCCAGCGACGAGGCCCCGCAAGGCCGAATCGTGCTCGACGGCCGCGCGGTCCGCTTCCGCCACCCCTCCCAGGCCATGCGGGCCGGCGTCGCCCTGGTGACCGAAGATCGCAAACGGCTGGGCATCTTCGGTAATCTCGACGTGGGCCAGAACGTCACGGTCTGCCGGCTTCGGCAGATCGCCCGGTTCGGGCTGCTGCGGTCGGCCCGGCAGCGCGCGATGGCCCGGCAGGCCATCGAGCAACTCGGCGTGCGCGCGGCCGGCACCCATGTGCCGATCACCACGCTCAGCGGCGGAAACCAACAGAAGGCCATCCTGGCGCGCTGGCTGCTGACTCACCCCAAGGTGCTTCTCTTGGATGATCCCACCCGAGGCGTCGACGTGGGAGCCAAGGCCGAACTCTACGTGCTGATGGATCGCCTCTGCCGCGACGGTCTGGGCATCATCGTCACCTCGAGCGAGCTGCCCGAGCTGTTGACGCTCTGCGACCGCATCGTGGTGCTCTGCGAAGGGCGCGTGACGGGCGAGCTTACCCGAAGCGAGGCGACCGAGCAGCGGATCATGGAGCTGGCGACCCAACGACCCGTGCTTGCCGAAGGAGGTTCATGACGCGATGTGGTGCAAGATTTTCCCCTGCCGTGGATTCTGCTGGGCCGCCGTCTGCCTAAGCTGCGGGCTGCTTGCGGCCGTGGGCGTGCCTCGGGCCGCGGCACAACCGACCGCCGCGATGCCCGCCCCCAACGACGTCGTCGACGACGTGCCCGGCGATTGGCGCCGGAGCAATCCCGTGAGCCCGATCTACCTGCCCACCGAACAAAGCGGCCCCGCCGATCGGACGAATCAGCAAGTCGTCGGCATCGTGAGCACCAGCGGCGCCTACTTGGTCACGTGGACCACGGCCAGCGTCGAAAGCCACGAGGATCAGCGGGTCGTGTTCAGCCGCAGCACCGACGCGGGCGCGACGTGGTCGGCGCCGACGGTTCTCGACGGGAACACCCGCGAGCATCCCGGGGCGGCCTCGTACAGCTCGCTCTTCCAGGTGCCCCAGACCGGGCGCGTGTACCTCTTTTACCTGAAGAACGATCCCGCGGAGATCACGGTGCGCCGCGACATCACCGGTTGGCTCCGCTGGCAGTTCTCCGACGACGACGGAATCACCTGGCGCCGCGCCGACCGGCGGTTCCACATGGGCCGGGGCGAATGGACGCCCGGCGAGCCCGACCGCCCGAGCAGTTGGATCGGCATCTACGCGCCCCACGCCACGAGCCGGGGCGACGTGCTCTTCTCCTTCGCCCGCTACGGCTTGAAGGAGCAAGGCCGTCGCGGCTACGGGAACTGGATGACCGAGACCTACTTCCTCCGTCTCGACAACGTTTGGACCGAGCCCGACGCGGAGAATCTCGAGTTCACCGTGCTGCCCGACCGGCCGCGCGGTTTGCGCATCGAGCGCGAGAATGGTCTGTACTGGGGCAACGAGCCCTCGTGGATCGAGCTCGGCGACGGACGGCTGATGACCGCCATCCGCACGCGCAACGACGCGGTCTACTATGCCCTGTCGAGCGATTGGGCCGAGTCGTGGACCGATCCCGAGCCGCTGCGTTATCGCGACGGCGGCCCGATCGTGCGCAATCCCAACGCGCCGTGCCCCCTGGTGAAGCTCAGCGACGGGCGCATCGTCTTGCTCTACTACAACGCGAAGCAGGCCAACACCTTCGGCCCGCGCAACCCCGTTTGGATCGCCGTCGGGCGCGAGAGGCTCGACGCGAAGCAGCCCGTCGAGTTCGGCGCGCCGGCCAGGTTCATGGAGGTGCCCGGCACACCGCCCCTGGGCAGCACGTACCTCCAGATCGCGTCGTATTCGACCATGGTCGAGCACGAGGGCAGCGTGCTGCTGTTCTACAACGACTGCAAGCACTGGGTGCTGTTCAAGCACATTCCCGAGCGGTTCTTGCAGCCGCGGTTCGCCGAATCGACGAGGCGGCCAGGGGGGTGAGCCGGCGGCGCGTTTGCCCCGCCGGACGGGATTTCGGCTTGGGCCGCGCGGTGGAACCCCCATCGGGCCGCGCGGCGGCCTATTTCCGCATGTGCCGGTCGGCAAAATCCATGTAGCGCTGCCAGTCGTAGTCGGTCACGCCGTGCCTGCCGGGGCGGATGTGGTAGCCGATCGTGCTCGTGACCGGCTGCTCGAGGCCGGGCATGGCGTCGGCGGCCATGCCGTCGGTGCCCAACAGGCGATAGACGGCGTCGGCGCCCTTGGCCGACAGGAACTCGCCCCGGGGATCGGCCCAGCGGTCTTCCTCGGCGCTGGCCACGTAGACCGGGCGCGGGGCCATCAAGGCGATGAGCATGTGCTGGTCGACGGGCAGCTCGTCCTCGCGATCGTTGAAGCGGTTGAAGTGGTCGCAGAACCAGTGGGGGAACGAGGTGTTGATCCGTTTGACCGTTTCGCCGAACCGGCGGCGGCTCAGGGCGGCTCCGCCGCAACCCGAGTTGTTCGAGATCACCAGGGCGAACCGTTCGTCCTCGGCGCCGGCCCAGAGCGCGGTCTTGCCCAGGCGCGAATGGCCCATCACGGCGACGCGCCCGTGGTCGATGTCGTCGTCGGTCTCGAAGTAGTCCATGGCGCGGCTCAAGCCCCAGGCCCAGGCGGCGATCGTGCCCCACTCGTCGGGCTCGGGCCGGGTCTGGCCTTCCTTGTAAAAGAGGGGATGCACGCCGTTCTGAAACCCGTCGTCGAAGTCGGGATCGATGTCGCCGCAGTAGATCGTGGCCAATCCGTAGCCGCGGCTGAGAATCAGCTCGACCGGCCACCGCGAACTGTTGACGCCCCGCGACTGCTCGGTGGCCCTGTTGTTTGTTACCCCATACTTCGCGTTGGGACGCATCCAGGAAGTCGAAAGCGTGATGCCCGGATCGGGATGGATCGACTGGTTGCCGTAGAAGTTCAGGCCGACGAAAAGCGGCACCGGCCTCTTCGCGTCGTTGGGCAGATAGATCAGCACGTCCATCTTGGGCCCGTCGTCGCGCCCGGCGAACAAGACGGCCACCTCCTTGCGGGTCGCCTTGCCGTCGAGGGCGTCCGCGGCCGTCGACCGGGTGCGGAAGACCATCGCCTCGGGGCGTCCGGGAGCCCGGCCGTAAACGTGCTCGCGGAAGAGTTCCAGAATCTCGGGCCGGCGGCGATCCCGCCACGCCGCGGCATCGGCCACGGGCCGGCCGTCGGCCATGCGCAGCGGGTCGGGCAGCGTATACTCGGGGACCTTGCTCTCGTCGTAGTTGGTTTCCGACGGTTGTGCGGCCAACGACGCGGTTCCAAGGGCCGACAGCAGCGCGACGATCAAGACCGATTTCGTGCAATCCATGGGGCGCTCTCCCGTTCGCGAGGAAAGCCCGGCCGTAGGCGGCGCGGCCGGGCAGGGACATCCCCATTGTGGCGCCGAGCGGCGTCGTCCGCAACCGACAACGACGACGGCCTCAGTAGCCCTCAACCACGTCGGCATGGCGGCGATCGATGCGGCGGGAGCGACGCCGGTAGGTGCGGCGACGAGGAAGCTCGCCCTCGACGAACCAGTATCCCCCGAGAAGACGATAGAAGCACAGCACGAGGAACGCGCCGCCCGTGGCCACGGCCAATCCCGGGAGGCTGATGGGCGTCACCTGAACCCCGTCGCAGAAGTAGGTCAGCGTGCCGCACCCGATCACGGTGCCGCCGATTCCCATCGCCAGGGTGGCGATGGCACCACCCGGGTCGCGGCCCGGCATGATGGCCTTGGCCAGCAGCCCGACCACCGTGCCGAAACCGATCCAAACCAGCACCGTGTTTGCCCACGCCTGAAACTGAGTGGCCAGCTCGACGTTCTCCGGCATTGCGCAGTCTCCCTACAGTCCCAGACGGGCGCGATCCCAACCGCGGGGATCCTCAAGACTGTTATCGGCCGCAAAGCTTGCCGACTTTGCACTGGCCGTCACCGGACCGAATCGTCCAGCGGAATCCCGAGCTTTTCGTACAGGCGGCGCCGGCCCGCTTTGTCGCCTTCGAGCGTGGCTCGGGCGTACTCGGCCACCTCCGCGGCGTGTCGGCGCGGGACGACCAGCACCCCGTCGCCGTCGGCCACGATCACGTCGCCGGGCATGACCAACGCCCCGCCCACGACCACGGGCCGATTGACCGACTCGACCTCGTTGCGACCCGGTCGAATGCCCCGGCCCGGCTGCTTGAAGTACAGAGGAACCCGTTGGGCGGCGATCTCGTCGGTATCGCGGGCCGTGGCGCTGGTCACGACGCCGACGCATCCTCGGGCCTTCCAGCCCAGGATGTTGTTCGATCCGATCGAACCCACGTCGACGGCGTCGGTATCCTCGATCACCAGCGCGGTTCCCGGCCGGATCAGGCGCACGAAGGGCTCGGACGACAGATTCTTGTACCACTGCCCCACCCACGCGTCGAATGCCTCGACGTCGCGGCGCCCGGCGGGCGGCTTGTTCGTGGGCACGTATCGGGCCGTCACCGCAATGCCCACGAAACGATGGGCGAAATGCTCGGTATCGCGCCAAAGCGGCCGGATCTCGGCCGATACCAGACCGACGTTCTGCAGGCCGGCACGATCCATGCCGTCCGACACGTCGGCCACGCGAAGACCCTCGAAGAGCTTGAGGACCTCTTGATCGTCCTCTTCACTGTAGACCGCCGTCGGAAGGAAGTTCTTGCCCGCCCGATACTCGGCAACCGTCGGGTCGGTCGCCTGGCCGGCGGCGCCCGCGGGCACGACGAGCACGACGAGCACGAGGGCGCACAGGATGGTTCGCATGGTTCGCGTTGGGCGATGGATGACTGCGTTGGTCATGAGAGTGTCTTCCCATCGAGATTGGAGAACCGGGCCAATTCAACCGAGCAGGACGGAGTGCCACTGCGTCCCACGAGCGATTCGCATGCCGCGCCTACTGCAACAGCCATTCCAGCGCGGCCTGTTCCTTCTGGGCTTCGTCGCCGTCGAAGACGGTCAGATTCGCGCCGCTTCGTGCCGCGCGGTAGGCCGCGGCGACCACGGCCGGCGCTTGGGGGCCTTCGCCGGCCAGCCAGAGCTTGCCCGGCGACGACAGGGCCACCATGCCGGGCAGGTCGAAGTACTTGGCGGCGCCGGGCAGGAAGTCGGGATGCTTGAACGCCGCTTCGGCCTCGGCCGTGTCGGCCACCGCGACGAAGCGGAATCCGGCCGTGTCGACGGCCGCCCGATCGATCGCGTCGCCCGCCTGGGCCCGCGCGGCAGCCGCCCAGTGTCCTGCGCCGTCGAGCCCGACCAGGTCGATCTTTTCCGCGCGGAACGCGCCGGGCCGCCGCAGCGCCGAGACGACCGTAAGGACGTCGTGCACCCGCTTCGAGAAGAGCGGATGGTTGTACCCGAACGTGTAGCCCGCGTACTCGCCGCGCTTGGGGTCCAACGTGTTCTCGGCCGGGGCGCCGTCGGCGACGAATTCGCCCTGGCCGAACAGGTCGACCCCGACCACGGCCGCGCCCGCGCCCAGCAGTCTCTCGATCGCCGGCCGGGGCGTACCTTGCTCGTCGAACAGGGCCGCCTTGCCGGTCGTGCCGAGCCAGATCACGGCCCGCCGGTTCCATCGCTTCGGCATGAGGACGATGGCGGGAACCTCCTCCGACGGGGCGCCGTTCGAGACCAGGCGGCGAACCAGGGTGAACTTCCCGCGATCGTCGAGCGGCTGCTTGTCGGGCGGCTTGTGGCCGACCGGCTGGGCGTCGACGTCGGCCAGATGGCGGCCGATCATCACGTCGACCGCCCCGCCCACCACGGCGCGGAACCGGGCAAGCGACTCGGCGTCGCGGGGCACGAGCCGCGACATCTGCTTCTGGGAATCCTCGGTGATCCACCGCAGCAGCGATCGCTCGTAGTCGTCGCCGCTTGGGGGCTTCGGGTGGTCGTCGTCCCAGACCGACATCTCCGCCCGCGAGAGCGGCTCGAAGGGCCGCTCGTCGATCGGCCGGGCCTGGCCCAGGTCGAGGTGCTCGTCGAGCCAGTCGTACATGGCCCGGCGCGACCAGTGGTTGTAGTTGTGCGGAAACCGGAGGTAGTTGTGCCCGAACTCGAGCAGTTGCGTGAGCATGACCCCGTCGTGCCGGCCGAGCATCGCGTAGTGCCTCTGAAGGTCGGGGAACCCCTCGGTGGGCATCTTGCGCGTCCAGTCGTCGGCGCAAGTCAAGCCGAGCGGCCGGGGGGCGATGAGGGCGGCGATCTCGACGTTGCCCGTGCCAATCCGCAGATAGCAAGCGTTCTCGCAAGTGCAGCCGCCCTGCATGCGGGCCGAGACCATCACCGCGGGAAAGGCCACCGCGGGCCGGCGATCGACCGCGCCGAGGAGGAACGTCTGCGTGCCGCCCCCGCTGGCGCCGGTGACCGCGATCCGCTCGGGATCGACGTCGGGCAGATCGGCGAACCAGTCCAGGGCGCGGATCGAGTTATACGTCTGAAGCCCCATCATGTTCTGCAGATGCAACTCGGCCCGGGGGCTGAAGTAACCCCAGTTCTCGCGCGTGTTCATGCCCGCCCGGTTGCCCGGCCGGTGGCTGATCTGCACGCTGTCGGCGTATCCGACCATGTCGTAGTGGAAGACGGTGCATCCCATGCGGGCAAGCTGCACGCAGCGGGCCTGGAGCGGATAGCGCGCGCCCGACTCGTGCACCTCGGCCTGCGCATCGATCTGCTGGCGCAGGCTCTTTTCGCCCGCGTCGTAGAACCGACCGTTGGCCCAATGGCCGTGGGGGCATAAGACGCCCGGTCCGGGGCCGCTTCGACTTGTGGGGCGATACAGGCTGCCGGTGACGAAATGGCCGGGAAAGCTCTCCAGGAAGACCTTCTCGACCGTGTACTCGCCGCGGTCGACCTTGCCGTGGATCACGGCGCCCGGCGGCGTTTTGGTCGGCATGGGCCAAAGCCCCAGGGCCACGAGCAACTGCCGGCGAAGGCGCTCCGACCGCGCGGCCCAAGCCTCGGGCGCGGCACAGGGCTCGAAACGGAACCAATCGCGGGCGCGCTCGCGATCGTCGGGAAACTCGGGCTCGAGAATCCGCAGATCCCCCAGACGGGCATCGTCCGGAAGCCGGCCGGGCGGCAGAACGCGCGGCGCCTCGGCACGCGCCGGCAGGCACGCCGCCCCGCAGGCGGCGACCGCAAACAACCAACGACACGAACCAGTCGGGCATCGAAAGGTACTCATGGGAGGGCTCGCTCCAGCGAAGGATTCCGGGAGGTCCGCGATCCGGTCTGACGCCCCCGTTATAGCGGCCGGCCCGGGCGCTGCCAATCGCCGTGGGCCAAATGGTCGTGCACGATTCTGCCCCCTCTCGTTCCCACGCTTCCGCGTGGCCACCTCGTTCCCGCGCTTCCCCACCTCGTTCCCACGCTTCCCCACCTCGTTCCCACGCTTCCGCGTGGGAACGCCTCTTTGGACGCTCTGCGTCCCTCGGGTTTCTCTCACGCGCCGCGACCCCACCGGACGAACGCGAAGCGTTCAAGACCTTGGTTCCCACGCGGAAGCGTGGGAACCAGAGGGCAGAACCAGAGGGTTGAAGCGTGGGAACCAGAGGGTTGAAGCGTGGGAACCAGAGGCGTTCCATCATTCCACCACACCACTCCACCACTCGACTCCACACGCACACGGCGCGACGCAGTCACGGCGCAAGACCCTAAACCACACTCCCGGTTCCCCCGGCGGCGGCCGCCTCGCGCTCGCGGCGGTCGGCGGCCTTGAAGGCGGTGATGATCTTGTCGACGCATCCGTCGACCGTGTCGGCGTACTTGTAGTAATCGCTCGGGGGGATTCTCGAGAAGGCGTCGGCCAGCCGGTCGAAGGCCGGCTGGGCCTTGGTGCCGCGGCAGGCCTGGCCCAGAATGCCCAGGACCTCGCGAACCACGGCGTTCTGCTGGTCGCGCTTCAGCGCCGCCTTGGCGAGGACCTTGGCTTCGCGAACCGCCCGGCGTTCGCGGCCCGGGCGTTTCGCGTCGTCCAGCAGCGCGCGGACCGCGTCGGCCAGGGCCTCGGATCGGCCCAGGTAAAACCCCTTGCGCCGGCCCCCTTCGCGCCAGACGAGCCGGTAGTAGGTCTTGGCGTGCCCTCGGCGGCGCGATCGCCTGACCACCACCACCGCCCCCTGCTGGGCAAACAGCGCGGGCCGGGCTTGAATCATCTCGCGGACCCGGCGAAGCCGCTTCCGGTCGGCGTGGTGGGCGCCAAGCTCGTCGTTTTGCGGATCGTCGGCCCCGTCGGAGGGGCAATTGTGGGCGCCAACCGGCGCGTTTTCGGGTTTTTCGTCCCCAAAGGTGTGGGTTTCGTCGCCTCTCGTTCCCACGCTTTGCCCTCTCGTTCCCACGCTTTGCCCTCTCGTTCCCACGCTTCCGCGTGGGAACGCCTCTTTGGACGCATTGCGTCCCTCTGAGTGTCCTGCTGAGTCCCTCTCACGCGCCGGAGCCCCAACCGAGGAACCCGAAGCGTTCAAGACCTTGGTTCCCACGCGGAAGCGTGGGGTTTCGTGGGCGCCGGGCTGTTCGTTCGGCGGATCGTCGGCCCCGTCGGAGGGAGAATTGTGGGCGCCAACCGGCGCGTTTTCGGACGTTTCGTCCCCAAAGGAGTGGGTTTCGTGGGCGCGAGGCTCGTCGTCGGGCGAATCGGCGGGTTCGTTGCCGTGGGGTTGTTGCGATGCGGTTTCGGCGGGCGCCGGCTCCGGGCCGGGTTGTGCGGCCCGACGGGCGGCCCACGCGCCCGGGTCGAGCGTCCGCTCCTCGGGGCCCACGACGCGGTACGAGGCCAGCGCCGACGGCCGGTCGCAGGCCGGCGGCTCGAGCTCGCAGGTCGCGCGCGCGGGCGGGCCGCACGGAGACGGGGCGGCAGGGCGGTCGCGCTCGTCCTCCCGATCCCAGCGGCGCCGGGTTTCTTCGAGCTGCAGCAGGAATTTGCCCACGCGGATCTTGGCTTCGAGCATGCGCACGTGGTGCTGGATCTTCGACTCGCGGTTCTGGGCGAGCTTGAGCACGGAGAGGATCTCGGTGTACTCGCGGCGGTGGTCCTCCTCGTCGAGGATTTCGAGCCAGGTCATGTGGGCCAGGGTCATGCCCAGCGACCGGTCGAGGGGATGGCGGGCCTCGACGACCAGCCGATCGTAGAGCGGCTGGACGATCTCCCGCATCGACTGCTTGACCCGATCGGGCACGTACTCCAGGTCGGTCCCGTCGGGCACCCAGGCCGGCACGGGCGAGGGTTTTTCGAGCTCGGGCACGCGGGTCTCGGCGGGCCCAACCCGTTCGGCGGTCATCAGTTGCGTCATGGGAAGACCTCTCGCGGAAAGGGGGGACAGGCTTTGTAACTCTCGTTCCCACGCCCCCTCTGGTTCCCACGCTTCCGCGTGGGAACGCCTCGTCGGACGCTTTGCGTCCCTCGGGGTCCTCTCACGCCCCGCGGCCCCACCGGGGGAACGCGAAGCGTTCAAGACCTTGGTTCCCACGCAAAGCGTGGGAACCAGAGGGACGCGGAAGCGTGGGAACCCGACGGAAAGCGTGGGAACCAGAGGGACGGGCTTTACGGAAGCGAGAAGAACGCTGCCCGGATCTTAGCAGATAAGTGTTCACGTGTCCACTATCCAACGTGGACACCCGGGGCAGATGGTGAGGCGGCGTGGCAACCGCCGGCTGAACCACCTCGCGTTCCCACGCTTCCGCGTAGGAACGCCTCCTCCACCTCTCGTTCCCACGCTTCCGCGTGGGAACGCCTCTTCGGACGCTTTGCGTCCCTCTGGGTTTCTCTCACGCCCCGCGGCCCCAATGGAGGAACGCGAAGCGTTCAAGACCTCGGTTCCCACGCGGAAGCGTGGGAACCAGAGAATGGTGGGCCGGCGCTGCGCTGGGGCCACGCTACGAGGACTAGCGTCGCCGGGCCGAGGCGGTGACGGTCAACCCCGCCAGGCCGGCGGCGATGGCGATCCAGAGCAGGCGGTTTGCCGCGCCCGCGGGCACCAGCGAATCGGTGCTCGCGCCGGGCAGAAGGAAGGAGACCGCCACGGGATAGAGCACGCTCGCCAGGATGCCCCCGGCCATCCCGGCAATGCCCGCCACGACGAACCCGCCGAGCGACCCACTCGAAAGCCCCAGGGCCAAGCCGATGCCCAATCCCAGCAGGCCGAGCACGACGGCTTGGACTTTGAGCGTCGCGGTCAACTCGGCGAGCGGCCCCACGCCGAGGGCTTCGTAGGTCAGGCTGCCGGCAAAGCCCGCAGCGCAGCCTACGGCCGCAGCCACGGGCACCGCGAGAAGCACGGGCCAGAGGGCGCGCCGGCCGATCGCCTCGCGCAGGGCGAGCGTTCCCGCGACCAGGGCACCAAGCCAAGTCAACTCGAGCATGGCGTTGTGGCGATTCACGTTGACCTCGACGGCCCGCAGCGCGTCGAATTTCTCGGTCGGCGCACCGAGGTTGCGAATGTGGTATTCCCTGGGGACCCTGAAGACCGGCGAGGTGCCCTCGATAACGGCCCAGGCAATCGCGCCGCCGAACAGGGCCAGTGCGAGGCCGAGGCAGGGGGCGAGAATGCGACGGCCGGTGTCCGCGCCCGCGCACGGGGGCCGGCGATCATCGGCCGTGGGGGCGGGATGGTCGGTGCTCATGGATTCCTTCTTTGCGTGGATCGAGGAGAGCGTCCGCCGGCGATCGGCGGGGGAATTCGCGGGGCAAGGCCGGCGCGTGGCGTGGGGCCGGAGTCGCATGCAGCGAGCCCCCGCACTTGGCGGCGCGGGGGCTCGCTGCGTTTCGCGGTCAGTAGGGTCCGAGCACTTCCTTGCCGCGGCCGGTGCCGAGCCAGCGCCAGGTGTCGAGGTGGATCGTTTCGGAGATGAACCGCGCGGATCCGTCGCAGAAGGCGGCTTGCACCCCGCCCGGATGTCGGCTTCGCGCCG